>CETJ01006567.1_pt1 | contig 20710 bp, 17 predicted proteins | sample 531341 | NCBI WGS metagenome assembly CETJ01 (sample SAMEA2622677, study PRJEB7988) | marine metagenome | isolation source: saline water (ENVO:00002010), including | reverse complement strand
TCAACAAAATCTCCGGATGGTTTTAAAATAAGGAGAATACCGATGAAGCCTATCAAAACTGCTAACCATCGCCATTTGCCAACAACTTCCCCTAAAAAAGGACCTGACAATGCAGTCATAACAATCGGGGAGACAAAGACTATGACCATACAATTCACCAGTGGAATCAGACTTAAGGCAAGAAAAAATGTGGTTGTGGATATGGTCATCAAAGTGGTCCTTAAGATATGCCATCTCCAGTAACGGGTTTTGAAGCTACTTTTTCCTTCGGCAATATATCCTGCACCACCAATAATCAAAAGAGAAATGCTGCCCCGTAGAAAAATGATTTGTGTGACAGAGTAATTGTCTAAAAGAATTTTTACTGCAACATCCAAACAAACCATTAAAAATACTGCAAACAGCATATAACTGATGCCCGTAAACAAAAGTTTATTATCAGTCATAAAACTTTAATCGTTGGTCAGACTTGTATTTGATCGCAACCGCCTTTTACTGGCAATTCAATGCCCTCTATAATTTTGTTAACGTCAGATTGTTCGTTGGACTCAGCTGCTTTCACGATAAGCCTTGGGGATATGTGTGGGGCAAATAAATTAATGAAATTGATCACATAATTTGTCAGTAGCATCCCTCGCCTAAAACCAAACCAAGCAGTACATTGGGGAAAGATTTTTTCACCACTAATCGCTGCAAAATCTTCGTGGTCGTCACACTCGTAAGCCATTCCAGATATAACACCTACGCCCATACCCATTTTCACATAGGTTTTTATGATGTCTGCATCTCTCGCTGCAAAAACAACATTGGGTTCCAAGTCAGCATTCCTGAAAGTTTCGCTAAATGAAGTTTCTGGGGTGACGCTAAAAGCGTACGTAACTAGGGGTTCTTTTGCCAAGCGGTTGATGGTTAGATTTTTAAAATCCTTTTTTATGGCATGATCCAGTGGCGCAATAATTGCGTTGAACCAATGGTAAGCAGGCAACAACACCAGTTCCTGGGTGAGATCGAGTAAATCCGTTGCTATGGCTATATCGACTTCATTACTCTGGACCATCTCTTTTATCTGCAACGAAGAACCCAATTTCAGTTCCAATTTAACTTTAGGATAATCAAGTTTGAAGGTTTGAATCACCTCTGGTAGAACATATCTTGCCTGTGCATGGGTGGTGGCAATTGTCAATATTCCCGCATCAACAGATGTTATTTGCTCGCCCAGCAAACTGATGTTGTTAACGTTTTGAAATATCTTTCTGGCATACAAAATAACCTCATTGCCAAATGGGGTAATTGCAGTCAGCTTCTTGCCTTTCCTTACAAAAACATGTGCTCCCAATTCTTGCTCAAGCAATTTGATCTGCTTGCTGATTCCTGGTTGGCTTGTGTTCGAATTTTCCGCAGCCAAACTGATGTTCAACTTGTTGTCGACAACTGCGAGAAAGTATTTTAACTGTGTTAAAGTCATGGCCGCTCTTATTGCAATAGGACATGTAAAAGAAGATTAATTATAACAAATAATTATATATATGATTTTATTATAATTCTAAGATATATTCTCATTTATGGAAAATATTCATATATATTTCAATAGTTTAAAAAAAATTTAAACTGCCACTGAGATGTATTTTAATGATCGTATATAAGCGATCGTGATAATAGATTTTATTCTGAATCTCGGCCTGCAACCACAATCGCTTCGTACATGATGCCTTGATCAAATCGTGCAAACCATGTTGCGCCTATTCTTGGATTATTCATTAAAACCAGAGGAAAACACTCGCTTAAAAAGCTCGGGTCTCTTAGGTCAGAATTTATTTCATAACAAAATAATTGACTGCCTTCTTCACCTTTAACCCACCATTTGCCCTGGTACTCAAGATTAGATTTTAAGCTGCCATTACGTCCAAAGTACAAATCCAGATCAAATGAATTTTCTTCTTGCATGACGGTGTAGCGAATCGTTGCATTATAAAGATTGGTCCAATAATCCGGTTCAGCATCGGTATTTGTAATCTGCTGCGCATTGAGAGTAAAACTGGAAATAATGATTAGACAAAAAGCGCTAAGTTTTGGTACGCCGCGAGCAGTCAAATTTTTTATATATAAGTTCATTCAATACTGATTAAGTGAAAAAAGTACGTATTGCAGATCCAAAATTTTCCGTATCAACTAAGAATGAATCATGTCCTTGCACTGATTTCAGTTGAATTAATTCACAATTGATCTTATTTTCTTGAAATGCATTGCCAAGCTCAAGTTGGTAATCATAGGGAAAAATAAAATCTTTATCTACTCCAATGATGGTGATTTTATCCAGCTCAAAGCCACTCAGTGCATCAGCCAACGATTCACCGTAAGTTCCTAGATCAAATAAATCAATAGCTCTTGACAAATACAGGTAAGCATTTGGATCAAAGGCATCAACAAAATCATTCGATCGGTTGTGTAGGTATTGTTCAACCTGAAAATCAACTTTAAAAAAACTGTCCCTATTCTCAGATGAAGGCACTAAATCCCTGCCAAAACGCTGGTTCCATTCTGCTGCCGACCGATAGGTTATCATGCCAAGCATTCTTGCCAATTTCATGCCGTTGAGCGGAAGATCATCAACGGTGTACTGCCCTGACTTCCAATCGGGGTCAGAAGTAATCATCAGCCTCTGCAAAGACCTTAACGAAATGGAAAAGGGTCTGGATGCGCTCGCAGTTGAAATCAGCAATAGCTGCTTGCAAATGCTTGGGTATTTCAACAACAAACCCATTGCCGTCATCCCACCCATTGAGGGCCCAACAACGGCTTTCAAAGAATCAATTCCCAAGTGTTTCAAAACTTCTTTCGTGGTTGCAGCAATATCCTCTAAGGCCAATTTTGGAAATTCAAGACGATACGGTTCTTCAGTTTTGGGATTGATACTGGCTGGGCCGGTAGAGCCAAAACAACTGCCCAAAGAATTGGCACAAATCACAAAATATTGATCCGTATTAATGGGTTTATTTGGTCCAACAATAGCCTCCCACCAGCCAGGCGAAGGATCTGCATCAGCTGAAGCTGCATGTGCGGAAGGCGATAAACCTGTGAAAATTAAAACTCCGTTGTCCTTCGCAGCATTTAAGGTACCCCAGGTTTCAAAAGCAATTGCAGGCGAGTGCAGGACACCGCCAAATTTGAGCTCAAATGGGCCCTTTAAATAGCAGTATTGTCTTGCATCAGTATCCATAATAATTATGGGTATATTATCCTAGAGTAATTAGAACTGTGACCCAATAAATAGTTATATGTTTAGATCCAAAAAATGTAAGTAACGAATAATTTTGTTATTAACATATAGACTTGTAAATTGTGACCAATCAGAAACCTGTGAAAAAAATGAATAGTAGATCTTTAGTTGATTGCATTGGCAATACACCTTTAATACGGTTGAATAAAATTTCAGACGCAACGGGGTGTGAAATTTTAGGCAAAGCTGAATTTATGAACCCAGGCGGTTCGGTCAAGGACAGGGCTGCACTGGGCATGGTTCGAGATGCGGAAAGAAACAATGCTTTGCAACCAGGAGGCATCATTGTTGAAGGCACAGCTGGCAACACGGGTATTGGCTTGGCCGTTGTTGGTAATGCGCTGGGGTATTCCACTGTGGTTGTTATGCCCAACAATCAAAGTCTTGAAAAAATTATGACGCTTAAGGCCTACGGTGCAGATGTTAAATTGGTACCACCGGTACCGTTCAAAGATCCAAATCACTTTGTCCACCAATCAGAGAGACTTGCTAAGAAGTTAAATGCCAATTCCAAAAATGGTGCTTTCTGGGCCAACCAATTTGACAACGTTGCCAACGCTAAATTTCATCAAGACACCACAGGTCCTGAAATTTGGGAACAAACCAAAGGGCTGGTTTCTGGATTCGTATGTTCTGCTGGCACCGGTGGCACGCTTGGAGGTGTGGCACGGGCATTGAAGGGGTTCAGTTCAAACATTACCATTGCTGTGGCAGATCCTACAGGTTCGGCTTTGTACGATTATTACACCAATGGCACGTTGAATTTAGAAGGATCCTCAATTACGGAAGGCATTGGCAACAGTCGCATCACAACCAACCTTCAAGGTGCTCCCATTGACATGGCTTTTCAAATTGAAGATCAAGAATCAATTCCCCTTGTGTATCAGATGATCCAGGAAGAAGGACTGTGCCTGGGTGGCTCCACCGGAGTAAATGTAGCCGGAGCAATTCGGTTGGCAAAAGAACTGGGGCCTGGAAATACCATCGTAACCATACTGTGTGATTCGGGATTGATCTACAAAGCAAGACTTTTTAATAAGAATTTTTTGGCAAAACACAAGATTCAACTCCCAGAATGGCTGGACATAGAGAATTTGTCTTAGAAACAATAGTTATATAGATCTTACAAACTAAACTTTCACAAAGTCTGTGAAAAAGATTACATTGATTCTGCCTGTTTTAAAGAGAGTTGATTATGACCATAAGAATTGGGGACGAAGCACCAAATTTTACCGCTGAAACCACAGAAGGGGAGATTAATTTTCACCAATGGATTGGCGATGGCTGGGCATTGCTCTTTTCTCATCCAAAAGACTTTACCCCAGTATGCACCACAGAATTGGGATTCGTCGCCGGCTTGCAACCTGAGTTTGCAAAACGAAATTGTAAAATCATTGGTTTGAGCATCGATTCCGTCCAAGACCATTCTGAATGGTTGGAAGATATTGAAGAAACTCAAGGCAATGCTGTCAATTATCCGCTCATTGGAGATACCGATCTTAAGGTGGCGAAACTCTACGACATGATACACCCCAATGCGAGCGGCAAGGCGAGCGAAAGGACAGCCGTTGACAATGCCACAATCCGATCAGTTTTCTTAATAGGACCGGACAAGTTGATTAAATTCATCGTTACCTACCCAATGACCACCGGCAGGAATTTCAATGAAGTTCTTAGAGTGCTGGATTCGATACAATTGACGGCCCAACATCAGGTGGCAACTCCGGTTAATTGGCAACAGGGTGAGGATGTAATTATTGTCCCTTCTGTCTCTGATGAGGAAGCAGAAAAAAAATACCCTGAAGGCTGGAGAGCCCCGAAACCATATCTTCGCTTGGTGAAAACACCCAAATAATATCTGAGAGCTGGTATACATTCTGTTGTTCACTGCGTATGCAGTCAATCAAATACATTAAATAAGCCTTCATTTATCCAGTCTCCCAAAGTTCTGCTATTTCTTGCAGAAACTGTAATTAATATGATTAGTTGATTCAATGTTATAGGATGTCAATTTGTACCTACAGATATGAAAAAACTTACCAAAACGCTTGCAAAACTTTTCTTATTAGTGGTTGCTGCTGTGGTCATTTACCTGGCTTATTTGTATATCCAAGAACCCATAGTGGTCAGTAGATTAGGAGGGGTTCTCATAGGTAAAAAGCCTGGAATAACTGAACGAGTTATCTCCGGTAACGGATTCGTCCTGAACGATAACCAAGAAGGTCCCACAATCGATCCAGATGCTTTGACTCAAGCAATCGACTATTCGTATCATAATGAATCGCATGCCTTACTGGTTTTCCACGAAGGTAAAATGCAATTGGAACATTATTTTTCAGGGTATTCAGAGAAAACATTCTCCAGCACAGCCTCCATGCACAAAACCGTGTTGGCCCTGCTAATTGGCATTGCTATTGATCAGGGTTACATCAAAAGTGTTGATGAAAAAGCTGCCAATTACATCAATGAATGGTCTGATGACAACCGCAATAAAATCACCATCCAACAGATGTTGCAACAATCAAGCGGCATTGGTTACCCAACATTCTCACCTAACCCATTGGCTGAATGGAATCAGCTTGTGGTGGGAGATCACATAGAGGAAGTGACGCTTGATCAAGTTCAAGAAGAGGAACCTAATTCTGAATTTGCATACAATGGAGTCAATCCTCAAGCTCTGGGCATCCTTCTTCAAAGAGCAACAGGAAAAAGATACTCCACTTACCTTTCTGATAATTTATGGAAACCTCTAGCTGGCGACGATGCATTTGTAATTCTTGATTCAGAAAAAAATAGAATGCCACGCATGTTTTGCTGCTTGGATGCAACCGCAAGAGACTGGCTACGAATTGGCTTGCTTATTCTCAACAAAGGCAAAATTGGCAACCAGGCGGTGGTTTCTGAACACTGGATTGATGCCATGACCGCTCCATCTGATTTAAACCCTAATTACGGGTACCTAACTTGGCTTGGAGCAGAACATCAAGAAAACAGAATCTACAACAAGAAAAGCTCTGCAACCGCTTACCATTCAGAGCCTTTTTTAGACAAGGACATTATTTACTTGGATGGGTTCGGTGGTCAGCGTGCTTACATTATTCCTTCCAAAAATCTTGTGATTGTTCGCACAGGTTCAATTAAAATGAATTGGGATGATTCACGACTCCCTAATTTAATTAGCAAAGGAATAAACTGAAAAAGGGCAAAATGATTAAACAAATTCTACAGCGGACAGGAGTTGTCCTTAAAAAAATTTTGAAATGGCTCGGGATCGGATTCTCTATCATCATCATTGGAGGATTCATACCAGCAACATTGGGAGCCTACGGCCTGTTTTGGGAAAGATGGACAACTTCACTGCTTGGAAACCCCCTCAACCCCAGATTGTCCTGGTACACTCCCCTAGAAAAAACGACGGGTAATTTTTCGCAACCGCTTGCAACACTCGCAAGTGAAGGCAGTGCCATCCAACAGGATGTTTTACAAGAAGCCAGTGACTATGCCGAACTCCATGGGAGTGACAGTCTGGTGATCCAGCACAATGGTAAAATTGTTTATGAAAATTATTGGAATGACACCAAACCTGAGAGTTTGTTTGCCCTTCATTCAATCACCAAAACAATGAATGCCTTACTTATGGGCCATGCCATTGAAGATGGCTTTATTGATTCGGTTGATATTCCTGCAGCAACATTTATAGAGGAATGGAAAGGCTCCAATAAAGAAAATATTCAAATCAGGGATTTACTGAATATGGCAAGTGGAATACAAGAAAGCTACAATTTTGAACCCACCTCTCCCCGAATCCAAAGAATCATGGGACTCGATATTGTTGCACCAAACATTGCAGCGGAAACTAAGGGCAAACCTGGAACCGCTTTTTTGCATGTCAACCCCAACAGCCAGATCTTAGGCATCATTATTGAAAGAGCAACCGGCCAAAGATTCAGTGAATATTTTTCAGAAAAAATTTGGCAGCCTCTGGGAGCAAGGGATGCATTCTTTTTTGTAGACACACATGGAGGTATGGTCCACACCGACTGCTGCATGTGGGCTTCAATCAGAGATCTCGTTCGTGTGGGTGAAATGTTGATGCATAAGGGGGTTTTCAAAGGCAGTCAAATTATTCCCGCCGGCTGGGTGGATGAAATGATCCAACCTTCCAAGGCCAATGTGAATTACGGCATGCAATTGTGGATAGGGAAGGAATTTGTTGAATACAGGCCCTATGATCCAAGTACAACCATCTTTGCGAATTACCACTCCGAACCATTCCAGGCTGACGATGTTTTTTTTCTTGATGGCTTGGGCAAAAAAAGATTGTACGTGATTCCATCGAAATCACTGGTTATCCTAAGAACCGGGCCCAATTCTTCAGAATGGGATGACTCAAAGCTGCCCAATTTGTTGATTGGAGCTTTAAACTAAAACAATTTAAAGGAAATTAAGAAAATGAAAATAGCAATTATTGGCGCAGCATACACAGGACTCGCAGCAGCAAAGTATTTCAAAAACCTAGGGCATAGCATCAGCGTCACGACCACCCAAGAATCCAGAAGAGAAGAATTGGAACAAGTTGCCGACAAGGTCACGGTTATGTTTGGCAGCGACCGAGAAAAAATGAAAGAATTATTGGTAGATCAAGACATCCTCGTTTTAACAGTTGCTGGTGGGATGGTTGAAAAAGATGGCAAACCCTTCATGGACCTAGATCTTTATAAGGATGCTTATGTTGGCACCGCAGAAAGTGTGGTTGATGCCATTGGATCAGACTCCAGTCTAAGGCAGATTATTTTCACAAGCTCACTCAATGCCTATGGTGATGGTGGGGGTGCTGAAGAAATTTCTGAAGACACAGCAGCCAACCCTTTGAGCCCTTTTCAAGAGGTGTATATTGCAACAGAGGGCTTGCTCAGAAATCTTGAAAACGATCAATTGAGTATATGTATTTTCAGGACTGGGACCATTCACGGTCCTGGGCGGGAATGGAAGAATCAATTGGCACAACTCTCGGGCCAAAAAACTCCATTTGATGGCAGCTCAGATACAATGATTGTGCATCGTGATGATGTGGTTAGAGCAATTGAAATGGCCATAAATCAAAATCTGAATGGTCTTTACAACCTTTTTAATGAAGTAAAAATATCTAAACAAGAATTCTTTGCTGCGGTTTGCGACAAAGAAGGTTTGGCCCATGTTGAGTGGCTCAACCTGATTCCAGGCCCCAAGAATGTATCTAACCAAAAAATTAAAGATGCTGGATTAATGCTTCTTGACCCGGATGCAAGTCAAGATTTTAAGAATCTATTATAGACAACTTAATTGTCGGGCAATGCGTAAGCAATGATCTCATCGCTGATCCCTTGTGGGTAATTCCACATATGCCCACCGGTTGCAATGACAACGTATTGTTTCCCATTTGCCATATAGGTCATTGGTGATGCCATTGCCGAAGTAGGTGCTTTGATTTCCAATAGTTTTTTACCCGTTAACACATCAAAGGCGCGGAAGCGCTCATCTGCTGTAGCCCCTATAAATACAACTCCTCCAGCAGTGGTGATTGCCCCTCCTGCAAAGGGTGTTCCCCATTCAAATCCTATTGGAAGTGGACTTAACTTATCAATTTTGCCAAATGGCGTTTTCCACAAAATATCGCCACTGATCATGTCAACCGCTACCATTAAAGACCAAGGGGGGGCGGTGCATGGTGTGAATAACGGAGACAACACTGCTTTTTGTTCAAGACCGTAGTCGGTCCCTTTGATTAATCCCGGAGGTCCCATCGGATTGCCTGCCCTCGGATCCCTTGCCTTTACCTTGTCCACTTGATCTGCGGGGATCAATCGAACATAGAATGGCACTTGTGATACGGGCACAACCAGAATATTTCTTTCCGGGTCAAAAGCACCACCTCCCCAGTTGGAACCCCCACCAACTTGAGGAAACATTACTGTGCCTTTTGTTGACATTGGAGTAAACATTCCTCCATAACGAGACTCGGCTATCATTTTCCTGCAAGCTTCTCGCTCATAGGGGGTAACGCCCCAAGCATCATCTGGAGTAATTCCTTGACGTACCAATGGAGGTGGTTTTACAGGAAAAGGTTGTGTTGGCGAGAGTTGATCACCAAGAATCCCATCGGTAGGGACTGGGCGTTCTTTTATTTCAAAATACGGCTCACCGGTATCTCGATGAAATGTATAGACCATGCCGGTTTTACCCAATTGAATGACAATCGGCGTTTTACCTTGTTCTGTAGTCACATCCACCAGCATGGGATGGGTGGGCAGGTCCCAGTCCCAGATATCGTGGTGAATTGTTTGGTAGTGCCAAACAAGTTCACCTGTCGATGCTTTTATAGCCAATACGGAATTGGCATATCGATTGTCTCCCGGTCTCAAGGCACCATAAAAATTAGGGGCAGCGCTTGCCGTTGGTATAAAAACTAAATCCCGTTTGCTGTCTACCGACATTGTGGTCCAAACGTTTGCACCTCCGACGGTGTATGGAAGAGACCCTGGAGTATCCTCGCCCCTCACCAAGGTGTCAAAAGCCCATAAAAATTTTCCCGTCCTAGCATCAAAACCTCTAACAGCACCATTGACTGAGCTGGCATCTTTGAATTTATTACCGGTTCCCCCTATAACTACGACACCGTTAACAACAGCGGGAGGTGACTTAAGTTGCATTGCTCTTATCTGATTTGTGGGTTCCATAGACTTGATAAAAGGGACTACATCGACAATTCCATCCTTGCCAAAGTTGGGGCAAGGATTGCCCGTTCTAGCATCCAATGAAATTAACCTCTTATCACTTGTAGCTAAAAATAGACTGTGCCTACAGACCTCATTTGGGTCTGCATCTGAATCTCTCCATTGTGCTAGCCCTCGGCAATTAAATCTTCCGGCAAACGGTCTTAAATCAATCTTTGGGTTATAGAACCATCTTTGTTCCCCTGTTTCAGGATCGATGGCAATGACTTCATTAAACGGTGTGCATAACACCAGATGGCCTCCAACATCCTTGGGCAAGATAATTGGGGTAACCTGGAATCCAACCAAATGTTTGAGAAACGACAATTTTTCAGGAACACGATCCAAATGTCCTGTTTTAAAAGTCCATGCGACCTCCAGATTATGGACATTGTCTTTGTTGATTTGGCTTAAATCAGAGTATCTACCGCCCCCTTCATGACCACCATAGTGCATCCAGTCACTTTCAGATGCATAAGAATTGGGGGTACCTGCGGCTAGGAAAAATATACCAATAAGACTGGCACTGATTCGCTTGATTACGCCTAAAGCCCAGAGGCTACTCACAGCACTCCTGATTAATTGGCTCATTACCGAGAGCCTCTCGACCTACATATAGTGTTCTCTGTACCAATCATTGATGTCATCACCCGTGGTTAGTAAGACATCATCGTGGCCAGCTATGTACTCAAATGCGCGTTTTAAATGCTTGAATTTGTTGGGTTGACCAACGTGGAAAGTGTGCAAACATATGGGCATGCATCGAGCATTGGTAGCCCCTTCTTCGTACAACACATCAAATTGATCAACGATCATATCTCCGAATGCCTCTGAGGAGACTCCAAGGTTCAAAAAAGCCGGAATATCATTGATTTCTACGGTGTAAGGCACTGCAATCAGATTGTTGTTGGGTGTGTTGAATCTGAATGGGTGATCATCGGCGGTGTAGTCGCAGAGATATTCCACTCCATTTTCCTCAAGGATTTTTGGAGTATTGTCGGTATGGGTCAAGAAGGGGCTCAACCAACCTTTGGTTTTTCTACCCAACGCTTCTTCCATGGTGTTGCATACCGTACTGATGATTGACCTTTCTTTATCTTCATCAAGTGGAATGTGTCCACCTTGGCCATCGGGAGCATTCCCAATGAAATTGGCTGGTGCATTGTTAATCCCATGACCAATGAAAGCCCAGTTCGCTGCCAAACCTTCCTCGATGATTCTTGAATACTCCCTGATGATTTCTGAATTCAGGCACACTGTGGCTCGCATACCAAGCCTGTCCATCAGTTCCTTCATTCTCCACAGACCCACCCTGTTGCCATAGTCTCGCCAACCGTAGTTTAACGGGTCTGGAGAAAATCCTTGTGTTCCTGGAATCAAAGCTGTGCCAGGGATATCGGCAGGAAAATGCTCAATGTTAATGTATGGCATGACAGCAACTCTTGCCCCATCTGGGAGTTTAAAAGGTTCCCGGTCTATGATTGGCACATAATCATAATGTTTGCATTGCGTTAAATCACTCATTCTATTTCCCCTTTTTTAAATTCAATTTTTTTCAAATAACAGACCCAATCTAGAGGCTGTTTAAATAGCTCATAGCTTGCTCTTTGCTGATCACATCACCGTATTTTGCGTTGATATCAAACAAATTTGCCTCATGTGGACCTTCGGCTCTGTCGCCGATACATTCCCTCACGCAAATTGGCCGGAAGCCATGTTGAACTGTGTCAACCGCCGTAGCTCTGATGCAACCGGAAGTGGTGCAGCCTGTAATAATGAGCGTATCTACACCCATCCCGTTCAGGGTGGCAACCAATGAAGTTCCAAAAAATGCACTGGCATACTGTTTCACGATCACAATTTCACCTTCTTGGGGTTCAACTCCTTCACAAAATTCAGCATAGGGGTTGCCTAAAACCAGATCTTTTAAAACCGGCGCCTTTTTAATCCAAACGCCTCCATCCTCTAAATTTGGTGCGGTATACAAGACTCTTGTATGGAGAATGGGTACCCCTTTGGATCTGGCAAGTGCAAGTATGTCTGGCATCTGAGAAACGCATTCCACGACACCTGGAGCATACAGATCCGATCCTTCAGTAGTATATCCTTGTAAAAGGTCTATAACGATAAGGGCTGATTTTTTACCAAAACCTAGGCCCGTGTCCCAAACTCCTGCGTAATTGTCTTCAGCTGATTGTTTTGACATCTACAACCTCCCCTTGTTGGTTAAATTTTTTTAAAACCGTATATTTTTTTCTTCCAACCCCATTCAACTTAATACAGGGTCGAACTGGTAATCATAATAAATAATTATGGGTTTGACTAGAATTTGAAGAATCGTTTGTTTAGATTATTTATCTTCATTGACTGAACCAGTCGATTTGATGTAATTGGCTATTGCATTCAATTCGGATTCAGACAACCAAGAAAATCCAGGCATAACACCACCAGAAATACTGCGATCTGAATTTGGCATCCGACCAACCGTCAGCATTTCAACCAGTTCTTCTAGGCTGGATTCGGTGACAAAACCAGAATTCCTTAAACTGACACCAAGACTGGTAACGCCCTCTAAATTATTCCCATGGCAAAAAACACAGCGTTTTAGATAATTTTCACGACCAGATTGAGATCTGTTTTCAACCAATCTGTTGTCAATTGAACCTGTTTTGGTCTCTATAACTACATCAACGCTCCTCGATACCATGCCAAAAGCAGCAACACTGTGAGGTTTTTCGCTGGCAGAGGTTACCGGGCCGTTGTCAACAATGTAACCAGGTGCCTTCATACTGTAAACTCCCATGCTAACAACGGCGATGCTCACTGAACCGATTACAACCAACAGATGCCTGTTCAGAGACAGATTGATTTTGGGTAAAGAGTTAATGAAAGTAATTATCAAAATGCTGGCGCACAACAAAACCCCTATGTGCAGAATAAAGACTAAGATTTCTGGCGACCATTGGCTCCCCTGATGATAAATGTCTGTGATGCTTAATGCCGGTGCCTCCTCCATTTTACTGATGGATGAATACGCCCACTGAAGATCAAACCAATTTTGTATTGCGGTAAATAAACTTGCAGTAATAGCAAATCCTAGAGCATAGCCTGATTGCCTTAAGACACCGAATAGACCGGAAACCATCCCTGCCCTTTGTGGTGGCGCACTTGCCAACATCAAATTGTTGTTTGGTGAGAAAAATAGACCTGTGCCAGCCCCAATAAGCAACATTGCAGGCAAAATCATCATCACGGTTGACTCAGCATCTAACAACAGTAAAAGCGTATACCCGATACCGGTGAGCAGAGCACCCATCATACACAACTTCTCTGGCCCAAATCGATCAGACGCATTTCCCGCAATAGGGCTGATCAACAAAGTTGCCACAGCTGCCAGCCCAAGAGCCAAACCGGCATCCCAAGCCTTCATTTCCAGGCCACTGATCATGACAATAGGAAGAATAAACAGGTAAACGGGGAAACTTGCGAATACAGATGTGAAGGCAATGGACGCTCTGGTGAAATTGTTACTCTTGGTGAATAAATCAAGATCTATTAATGGGTCATCGTGTTTTCGCTCTTGTTTTAAAAATAGGGCAAAAAAAACGAAGCCAAAAACAAATATAATCCATACCAAAGGATCCAGATGATTGTCCTCGACAGGAAGCTTATTGCACCCAAACAAGATTCCAAATAAGGCCACAGTTAAATAAAGAGCACCCAGGTAATCATAGGTTTTCTGACGTTTGGTAAATTGAAACGGATGCTTGAAACCCAGGGCTAAAAAGGCAAGGGCTATGGCCAATATGGCAAACGGAATTCTGGACCAAAAAATTGCGGTCCAATCGTATGCATCGAGTAACCAGCCTGCAAAAACAGGCCCCATCACGAACCCAACCGCATTTGCAGCCTGCAGAATGCCCAATGCCCTGCCTCTTCTTTTAGCACCGTACATTGCGGTCGCAATGGCAAAAGTGGTGGGCAGGAACAAAGCCATGCCAAACCCCTGGATAAAGCGAATAGCGATCAGTGTGTTGGCGTCGGGTGCCCATGAACAGGCAATCATTGCAAGACCATATATAAGAGTCCCAAATTGGAAAAATCTTGCGTGGCCTATGCCATCTGCCATCTTTGCTGCCAATAACATTGGACCACTTGCTGCGATTAAATAACCCAATGCTACCCAAACAATTTCGCTGGTGCTGGAATCGAGTTTATCGATCATGTCGGGAATAGCGATCGGGGTAAAACTTGAATCCAAACTGGCCATCACAGACGACAGGACCAGTGAACTCATAATTAAGAATATACGCCCTTTTGACAGCTCCATCATAGGATCCTTCATTTCCAGATTAGGTTATTGAATTAGTATATTTTGACGTCAGGGATATTGAAAAGTGATTTCCATTCCTTGGCAATAAGGATGTCCATTAATCTAGATTCCTTACCTTCTTGTTTTCTCTCCATTTCAAATTGCATTGTGATCAGTGCCGCATCCACCTCCTCGCCAAATAGACTGCGAAGATATTCTGTTGGCACTCTAGGCTCATCGGAAAATTCGCCGCTGTCGTCAAAAGTGGGTGGCAACATTGGCGGTACGTAAAAAACATTGGGCTCTGTTCCGTATTCAGGGTGAAGCGGCAAAGCAACTTTCCATTGGTATACCAATTCATGAATGGGGCCGTTTTCATCTTCCAGGAACCCTACAAATCTTAACCGACCTGGGCATTGTCGTGCACATGCCGGAGCCACACCCTCCTCAAGTCTTGGAAAGCAAAAAATACATTTCTGGGATTTTCCAGTTACATAATTGAAATATATTTTGTCGTAAGGACACGCCTTGTTGCATTCGCGGATACCCTGGCATTTGTCCTGATCAATCAAAACCACGCCGTCTACTTCGCGTTTGTAAATTGCTCTCACCGGGCATGCTTCCAAACAGGAGGGTTTGGTGCAGTGATTACACATGCGAGGTAAGTAAAAGTGATAATTATTTGGGTAATCGCCTGAACTGGTGTCTTCATCCCAATTTGAGCCTTTCCCCATGGGTCGTTCTTGTTGCAGCTGCACCTCAACGCCCTTGAAATAGACTTCGTCATGGTTTAATGGGATTTCTTCACCGTGATCTTCCTTTGTGGTCATCAGACCATCTCTGTTGAGGTTGCCATTTGCATCATATCCACCTCCGCCTTCTTCCCAGTACCGCGGGTATCCCGGTCCCGGTTTGGTTTCCACATTATTCCAAAGCATATACTCCTGGCCAGGCTCATCGGTCCAAAGTGATTTACAAGCTGTGGTGCATGTCTGGCAACCTATGCATTTGTTCAAATCAATTACCATCGAAACTTGACCCATTCTCAACCCTCCATTAATAGCTATAGATCATCAATTGTCCCTAGCTGCCATTCAATATCGTCTTCAATAAACTTATTTAATTCTACAACAATTTTTGTATACATATCATCTGATGAAATTCTTTTTAGTGTCTTCTGAAAATTAGGGACCCAATTGATTAAATGACGTGTGGAAAAATCAAGCTGGGCCAGCTGATAAGACAACCTGTCCTCGGTGGAATTGTGTTCCTGAAAACATAAAAAATACATGAACTCCAATTCGATGGACAAATGGTCCATTTGCCATTGATATTTTTCACTAAGTGTGTAGCCAAAATAATCATAAAAACGTATCAAATCTTCCCGTAAACCGGCCGGTTGGAGCATAAACAAGTCTTCCCTGATTGGAGCCGGCGGTCCGTCGTTGCCAACCTCAAAAAGTCCGCTGTATTGCTTTTTCAATTCAACCAGATCTTGTTGGCTAAATTCATTCATGAGATCTGAGAGGTCTAAAGAATATGGAAGACCGGTGGTGCCTGCAATTCCATTGAGCTTGTTCTTGGTATCCAAATCGTGGGGCGAACTCAACAAAAGCGAAAATAATTCATATCCTTGGGAGCGAAATATCGCAGTATTCTCTGGAGATCTTAAATCATTGTTGCAGAATCTATGGTCTTTCTTTTCAGAGCTTGAGTGACTATTCATGAGGATCTTTCGAAATCACAAGTAAAGTCTTTGTAAGTTTGATTCGGGGCAAACGCGAGAGGTTGGTATCCCAAATGACCGTAGTCACCTGCCATTGACGTTGGCTTGATTAATCCAGCAGTTGGGATGACTTCACCAAAATTTTTCCCATGTTTAAACATTTTAGGGTCCCAACCATGGTACATAAACAACATACCGGGCTGAATTCCAGAGCTTACATGCGCCATTGCGAAAAATTCTCCAGCGGAATTGAAGATACGAATCATATCATCATCTTTTACGCCACGTTCCTCAGCATCGTCAGGATTCACGTAAATGTCAGGCTCGCCTCTCTGCAGGCTCAACAAAAATGAATCGTCTCGCCAAGTGCTGTGAATTCCATGTCTGGCATGGCCCATCATCATTCTCAGTGGATAGCCTTCAATTGAGAGTGGCTCCTTGTATGTGGGCAATGTTTCCCCAAATTCAATAAACCACTCATGGTCAATGTAAAACTGCTGGCGACCGGTAAAGGTTTCATAGGGGTGTTTGTCAACGACACTTTTCACAATCTCGGTGTGATATGGGGATTCTTCATTGTCCCACGCTGTGTTGTCTACGCCGTTCACTTTGACTATGCCTTTTACTGAAAGTTCCTCGAAAGTAATTTTAGGAATGCCGTGGCTTGTGTTGATGATAAATTGGGCGACATCCTTGGAATTTTGCACTCTACCTTCCATGGTATAAAGCTCTAAGGTCTTTTTGTAATCTCTCCTGACCGTCCTTCCATCCACGACATCTTTTATGGGAGGAATGCCCCTTTCGGTTGCACGGCGACTGATCGCCTCGGCCAATCTTCTGTTGGCCTCCCAATCATCAACTGATTCACCCAGGGGAGCAACCGCTTCATTAAGCACCTGCAGATAAGGTACTCTGGACTGAAGCATCAAATCGTTTCTTTCATAGTGGTGAGCAATGGGTAAAACATAATCAGAATGAAGCGACGTGACACCCATATCAGGCGCCAGTGAAACGATTGTTTGCAATTCGTCAAAGGCATGTTTTCTCCAAGAATTGTTTGAAGCACGCCAATTTGCGCCGTTGTTTCCTGCAAAGATACCCATTTTCCAGCCGTGCTTGCTGTAATCTGGGAACCAATCTTCACTTATGCTTTTTTGATAATACCGGTCGTAGGTATCGGCCAATTTTTTGCCATAGATTTTCCGTGTCAGTTCCTTCATGTTGCCGTGGTCATAATCCCACGTTGTTCCTGAAATCAACCGAAAAGCTGGGCCAATATCTGAAAAACCAAACTGGTTCATACCTCTGGATATAGGTGCATTTGCCACTTGCAAGCCACCGCCTTCTTTGCCGATGCTGCCAGTAAGTGCCAAGAGCAACAACATGGCTCTTTGCAACAGATCACCATGCAACCATTTGCAGGAAGCATAGCCGGCATAAATCATGCTCGGGTTTGCCGTTGCAAAGATTCTTGCCGTTTCTCGAATCACCTGGGCGCTAACGCCGGTAATTTCTGTTGCTTTTTCAGGAGTGAAATCTCTGCATTGCTCTTTTAAAAGTTCAAAAACTGTGGTCACTTCAATTTTTCCATCGAGAGTTTTTATGTTCCATCTTCCCTCCAAAGCTGGCTCAATGTCCCCCAGTTCAAGCGTGCCGTGTTTTCTGCGATCTCTGCCGGTGGGCTTGATGGCACGACCTGTTCCAGGCGCTTGCACGATTTCATCGGTGGCTTCATCCCACATGTAATAAACATTATCTGCAACTGCCAAGAGCCCATAGAGCGAGAGGTGTTCCCTTCGCAAAAATTCCTTGGTATCGGTTCTCACGAGCAAGGGTAAATCGCTTTGTTCTTTGATGTACGCTTCCTGATACAGTTTTTCCCTAAGAATTACCTCCACCATCGCCATTGCCAGAGCACTGTCGGTTCCCGGCTTTGGATTCAGCCAAAAACTTGCATGCATGGCAGTTGGGGTGAATTCTGGGGAAATGGCAATCACTTGCGTCCCGTTGTATCGTGCTTCCCAGAAAAAATGTGCGTCTGGAATTCTGGTGGCAGCTGGATTACTCATCCAAATCAAAACACATTTTGACTTGTAGACAGAGGCGAATGTATCCCCGGTATAGACCTGGCCGAGGGTCATGTACGAACCGGTTGGGAGATCACCAACACCGGAAAAGAATTCAGGAACGGTTACACCAGTAATGTTTGCAAACCTGAGCAAGGCAGCAAAAGATGCCATTTTTACCGACATTTGTGTGCCACTTCCGTAAGAAATGCATTCGGGATTGTATTCGGTTGCGTAGTCGAGGAATTTATCGGCAATCTCAGTTGTCGCCTGTTCCCAGCTGATCCTTTGCCACTTACCTTCACCGCGTTTGCCGATTCTTTTTAAGGGATAAAGAATCCGCTGGTTGCCATACATATACTTGTGATGACGCAAACCCTTTTGACAACCTCTTGGGCCAAAATCAGGAGCATCTCCTAGTTGTTCATACTCACCTTGTTGTTCTTCTCGCCAGACCACACCATTCTTAACAAAAACATTGAATGCACAAGTTCCTGCACAGTTGGTTCCATGGGTCCCCCGGACAACTTTATCCCAAGTCCATTTCTTTCTGTAAAGATCTTCAAAACCCCGGTAGGTATCGTTTGCAAGAACTTTTGGGGTCACTGCATATTGCAAAGCCAGGCCAATGCCCGAGGCCGTTGTTCCTTTTAAAAAATTGCGTCTGCTTAGCTTAGTCAATGTAGTTACTCATTGTGCCAATAGTTTATCTCAAATTCCTTTTTTTGTTTAAAACTTATCAAGGTTTTATACAATCAATGAAAACAGGTAGGTTGCAATAATGCTTTCTTTTTAGCTGATGTAGATGTGTAATAAATGAACCATGATCACGTACAAAGAAGCCATCAATATTCTCCATGAAGCGTTGCAGCCATTGCCCACCAGTCAAATGGCGACAGAACAAGCACATGGTGTTCTTGCGGGAGATTTGATCAGCACAATAGAAGTGCCCAGCTTCTCAAATTCGGCAATGGATGGTTTTGCTGTAAGGTCCGTTGAAACCAATGGAGCCAACGCAGAAAATCCAGTAACACTTGAAGTGAGAGGATGCATTCTTGCAGGTGAGTTGGCTCCGGAAATAGATCAGAGAGAATCGTGTTGTGAGATTATGACAGGATCCATTATGCCGATTGGTTTTGATTCCGTGATTCCTATTGAACAGGTTGATATCGCCGACGAAGATGGAAGAGCTTTTATTCGGGTCAGTCAATCTGTCCAAACAGGGCAGAATGTTCGGTTCTCAGGTGAAGATTTTAAACCCGGTGAAACAGTAGCTCAAAAAGGACAGCTGCTCAATCCTCATATTTTGATGGCTATCATCGCAAACAAAATAGACACAGTTTCTGTTTATCGACCCCCCAAAATAGGCATCCTGACCACTGGGAGTGAACTTGAAACTGGCAACCAAGAGGAAACCCGCCCTACTATTCCCAATACCAATGGTCCGTTTCTGCAATCTTCCATCAGGAGGATGGGGGTTCCTTGCAATGGAACCGTCAGCGTTGGTGACTCATCCCAGATGATCCAAAAGAAAATTCAGGATTTTATGGACCTTGAGAGCGACATTATTATTATCAGCGGGGGCGTTTCAGCAGGAAAAGTTGACTTTGTCCCTGCTGCATTGCTTGCACTCGGGGCAAACATACTCTTTCACAAAGTTTGGATCCGCCCTGGAAAACCGATCTTGATGGCAAAATTACCCGCCGGTCAATTTGTGTTTGGCCTTCCTGGCAACCCCGTTTCAGTGGCAGTGGGATTTAGATTCTTTGTCAACCAAGCAATTAGAATCTTGCAAGGTCAGCCGCTGGAACAGCCAATCTTTGCAATCAATAAAACCGAATTCAACAAACCTGAGAAATTTTGTTTTTTTGCCAAAGCACAAACTGAATACACACAATCTGGGAGTTTGGAGGCAACGGTTCTGTCTGGACAGGAATCATTCAAACTCAGCCCATTTTATCGAGCAAACTCTTGGATGGTTCTTCCTGCAGGTTCAAAAGTGATCAAAGCTGGTGAGAAAATACAGATTGTGTCTCTGCACCCAGGCGAAGCAATATAAATAACAGATCAACAGAGTGCTTTAGCTTTTTAAAACCCAAGCACTGCACCATCCATTCGCATTGACCAACTTATATTGAAAAATGGAACAAGGGCCCCACTCTGGATCTTCTGAAGTCTGAAATAACATGCAATTGGCACAATTTTGTCCAGGCTTGAATCTAGCAGCCATAGGATTGGAAATATCGACATCACCTGCATCGTGAACATAGAGGAGCATCTTAGCCATCTGGTCTTCTTCGGTAAGGCGATCCTGAGCAATGACTTTATGCCCAAACAGGGCTACAGGTACAATAGCTGAGAAAAATTTTAATACCGCCCGACGAGAATTTAGCAATAATTTCATCATCCAACCTCCAAGATTATTTATTTGGTGAAGAAGTTTACCAGATGTTATTTAGAAGGAAATTAAAATTTTATTGACTGCTGCTTGAAAGGTTTTTTCTTTGTTGTAAGACAGAATCCATCGCCTGGTAAAAGGCCTCAATTATTGGTTTGTTGTACTTGCCAACTGGAAGC
>CETJ01094682.1_pt1 | contig 20731 bp, 16 predicted proteins | sample 531341 | NCBI WGS metagenome assembly CETJ01 (sample SAMEA2622677, study PRJEB7988) | marine metagenome | isolation source: saline water (ENVO:00002010), including | reverse complement strand
GACTGACATTACCGCTACCCTATATAGCTGATAATGGCGAAATTTTGTGGGTTTTGCGACATGTAGACAGTAATCCATGAACTGTCAGATATATTTTTTGTACCTTGTACATAAAATCTAGCAACGCGGCCTCACTTATACTAAAGTATAATTTTCATACAGACAACGTGACCATTCGATGAAAATTTCACACTTCCCTATAAACCTATGCATTGCACTTTTTTTGTGTAGTTTTAATGCAAGCAGCGCGATAGTTACTTTCAACTTTGAAGGCTTTGTTTCAGGCGTTGAAAATGAAGAGCAAGTATTTTTCGATCCATTAGAAACCATGGGGCAAAGCGTTACGGGTTCTTTTACTTTAGACACTTCAGCGCCAATTCGTGGCAGAGTTGAAACCAACTGGTGGTGGTGGTCTGTACATGATAACGGCCGGCCAGCATTAACTTCTAATATTAAATTTGGCGATGCGCTTTATGAATTAAACAACGAAGGTGTTTATCAAGAAGAATATGGTGAGTACTACCCCTACCCCGAAGAAGAGTTAGATATGTACGATGGGCCAGATTACTACAACGGTCCCATTGGCGATGGTTTAGGGCTTAAAGATTACGCAAGAAAAACTACTCTCTTTTCAAATGGAAGCTTAGAAAGAACGTTGCACCTCAGTTTCGGCTTCCGTGATTTGATTAACGACTTTTTTCAATTTGATGAAGACACCTTATTGCGTGACGAAATGCCTGATTTTACATCTCCAGTTTCATGGTTCGATAACGACCTTGATACAGATACCCAAAGAGGTGGCGGTTCTCTAAGGCTTATCGAACGTGTTGATGATGTGAATACGGGGGTAACTTATCCTGTAGATTCTACCGTTAGATTTACTTTAACGAGTGTAGAAACGGTGAAGGTTAGTTCGCCAACAATGAACTTTAGCCTTTATTTTTTTGCAGTTCTTCTATTCGTCGTCAAAGTACGTAGGCGGAACCATAGCTTCAATAACAGTAATGCCTTAGAAAATTTTACCTAAAGGTAATCATGCATCAGATCGGTACGGATTGTGCTTAAACTAAAGCGTTGAAGCGACGTAACCGAGGCAAATCAGTGCACTTTAGATATGACATAAATGGACTTAGAGCGTTAGCAGTTCTTTCAGTCGTGATTTTCCATTTTGCTGAAGAAAAACTCCCTGGTGGTTTTATTGGCGTAGATGTATTCTTCGTCATATCTGGGTATCTAATGACAAGTATCATCATCTATAAGCTTGATAAAGACCGGTTCAATTTGATGGAGTTCTATTTTGCAAGGATAAATCGGATTATTCCAGCGCTCGCCGTTTTATGCGCCAGTCTACTGCTAATAGGCTTTGTTGCACTGTCACCAGTGGAATATGCTAAGCTAAGCAAACAAGCTGCATCATCGGTTGTATTTATATCAAACCTAGTTTATTACAGCGAGTCTGGGTACTTTGCTGAAAGTTCTTTGGAAAATTGGCTTTTACATACTTGGTCTCTTTCAGTCGAGTGGCAGTTTTATCTACTTTACCCCATTGTATTATTAGCGCTAAATAAAGTGCTATCTCGCGATAAGCTAAAAGTATTCATTGTCGTTTCTACACTTTTAAGTTTACTCCTGAGTGCGTGGCTTACTCAACAGAACCCTAGCTTGTCATATTACGTGCTTCCGACACGCGCCTGGGAAATGCTAGTAGGTGGTTTAGCATTTTTATACCCCATTAAATTGAGTCAAGCGTTAAGCAAAACATCAGCGCTTTTAGGTGTTTTATTAATACTCGTCTCTTGTTTCATATTTTCAGAGGGTACCAGTTGGCCGGGTGTGTCTGCACTGCTGCCAGTAGCCGGTGCGTATCTAATTATTCTTGCTAATCAAAACCAGAACGCGCTGCTTAATAATAAATTGTTTCAACCTTTGGGGGCGTGGTCATACTCTATCTATCTGTGGCATTGGCCTATAGTGGTGGTAATTTATAAAAATGAATTAAGCGAGGCTTATGCTGTATTGGGTATTCTCCTGTCGATTGTTTTGGGATATCTAAGTTATCGGTTTATTGAAACAATTAAATTCAGCAAAAAAGAAAGTACTTTTAAGTCAGCTTTCACAAATAAACCTTTAGTCTTTGCAGTTTTGGTAGCGTTGACCGGAAGCTTTTCAAATTATACCGACGGTTTTATCGACCGCTATCCGGTCGCATATCAAAACTTATTGGATGATGTCAAAGCTAGTCCTTATAGAGATTCGTGCCACGTAAATGAATTTAAAGATCCCAAAGAAGCTTGCGAATACTTCGTTAATGAAAAAGTAACGTGGGCAGCATTTGGAGATAGTCACGCAGTCGAGCTTGCTTACGCACTGGGCCAGAAATTAAAAGATACAAATGAAAGTTTAAAGCATTTTAGTTTCTCTGGGTGTAGGGCGTCTTATGGACAAGATGATGAATTTTCTAAATGTGCTAAATGGTACAACAGCTCAATTGACTTCATCGCGCACGAGCCTAACATTCAGAACGTTGTATTTGTTCATAGATATTCTTATCAACTGGTTGGCGGAACTAATACAAACTATCCAGGCTTAGACGACTTGAAGTTTGATGAGAAATCTGTCGAACTACTACAAAATATTGATAGGGCAATAAACAAGTTAGCGTCTGCAAAACAGCGGGTTTTTTGTGCTGTACCCCGTACCTGAGCTGCCAGACCATATTTCTAAACTTATCGACCGAGCGCTAATGAATAAAGGTAATTTAGAAAATATTAAAGGTACGAATCGCAATTGGTACGAAAAGCGTAATGAAGTAATAATTAATCACTTCAAGAACGCTGATTACCCAGACAATGTTGTATTAATTAATCCTGCAGACTATTTCTGCGGAGACAAATTCTGCTTTTCTACCATTGACCAGCGCTCCCTATACTTCGACGATAACCATGTTTCAAACTATGGTGCATCATTAATCGCCGAAGATATTATCAACACTAAAAATAGTGGAATGTTAGTGCAGTAGCCTGACTTGTACGAAATGTGACATTATATTCAATTAACATGGAACTTGGCTTTAACTATTTATGGATCAATCAATGCAAGACCAATCTAAGCAAAAAACAGTTTCAGTCGTAATTACGACTCACAATCGCCCAGATTATTTAAAAGAGTCTCTGGCGGGTGTCCTTAATCAAACTGTCAAGCCCAGCGAATTATACGTCATTGATGATGGTTCTACGGTTAGTTACGAAGAGGTATTAGCTCAATTTCCTCAAGAACAATTTACTTATGTCAAAGTGCCTGTGGCGTCAGGCGCTAATGCAGCTAGAAATTTAGGTATCACTAAATCTACATCGGACATTATTGCGTTTCTAGATGATGACGATATTTGGGATACGGATTACTTAGAACGACATATTGCAATGCACGAGAAAGCCGACGCCGTGACATCTGGTTATCGATTCTTAGAAACGCCAGATAAAATTCACATCAATCCAATTGAGACAATCACCACAGACGTCATTAAAAAAGGAAATAAATTTTGTGGAATGAGTGGCGTTACATGTAAAACATCGTTGGCGAAAAAATTGATGTTTGATGAAGAATTGAAAAACAGTCAGGATTGGGATTTCTTTGTTCGCATCACGCTCGAAAACGCAGTATTTAAAAACATTCCCAAAGATATCTATTTTTATCGCCGAGGCCATGTAAGTATTTCCACTGAAGTAGCAAATATGCCGCTTGAAAAGGTATTTCCTAGATTAAAAGCGTTCAAAAAGCACAAAGTACTCCTTGGAAAAGAGGCCTATAACGATAGGGTAGCAAACCAAATACTGAGTCAGATAGGAAAAAAGAATAATAAGTTAGGGTGGATTGGACTGTCATTGCGAGAAGCAGGACTTATTGCAACGGCAAAAGTTATTTTAGGAAAAGATAGAATAAGAAGAAAACTTGGCAAGTAAGCGCCGTTTACTTACCGCTTATTCTAAATAACCAGATTCATTTTATGGAAAAAAGAAAGGTTTTCTTTCTCATCAACTCTATTGGTTTCGGCGGGGCTGAACGTGCCCTTGTCAATTTGTTGAGCATCCCCAGCCTTTATTCAGCGCTGGACATAAGCGTAGTTCTCTTGGATAAAGAACCCTTGGTAAGACAGCTTCCGTCTAACGTTAAACTGTGCCAGCTTGATGCGAAGAGAGCGTTACTGAGAAGCATACTACAACTCAACTCACTTCTGAGTGAAGAAAAGCCTACACTTGTGGTGAGCTTTCTAGTTAGAGCAAATGTTTGCAATGCGTTAACTGGTATAATTCAAAAGCATAAGGTTATCCTATGTGAACGAATGCATCTTAGTAGCCACTTAGATAACCAATTTACGGGCTTCAAAAGGTCTTTTGCTGGCCTGATACCATTGATAAGCTATCGTTGGGCAGATGCTGTATTAGGCGTTTCAAGCGGTGTAACGAGAAATCTGATTGAGCACTTTCACGTAAACTCTAAAAAAGCGCACACAATATTTAACCCCTACAACATTGAAGCCATTAGAAAAGCGAGTAAGGAAGCACCGGAAGTCGATCTCCCCTCAAACTTTATCGTAAGCGCAGGAAGGTTAACTGCAGCTAAAAACTTTAAACAGTTAATTAACGCCTACCTATCGTCGACTGAAACCGCATCACTTTGCATTCTAGGTGAAGGTGAGCAGAGAGAAGAGTTAAATAGGTATATCAAAGATAGAAGGGCAGAAAAAAGAATAATCTTACTGGGTTACGCCAAAAATCCATTTACGATTTTCTCAAGAGCAAAGTACTATATTTCTGCATCAACTAATGAAGGTTTTCCTAACGCATTACTTGAGGCGATGACAGTAGGACTCCCTGTAATCATGACAAATTGCCCTTCTGGTCCAGCTGAAATACTTGAAGGCGACTCGAACTTTAAAAGTGACAAATGTCATCTGGGAAAATTTGGTGTCTTAGTTCCGCTTGATAATGAGCTTCAACTTACCGTTGCTATTAATCGAATGCAGGTCGACGAAATACGCGCTGACTATTCAGCAAGAAGTATAATGCGCTCTCGAGACTTTAGTATCGATAAAGTCTCGGCTGAGTATTGGATGTTTCTAAAGCGATTTCTTTAACAATGTTGAGAACAAACTTTCGTGCTTTTTTGCATTTAATAACCAAGTGTTCTGTTTCTGAAGCGACTCCGCTTGCTCATTTCTATAAATCGTAAAGTCTGATACTTTCAACTTTCTGCTAAGAGCCTCTATATTGCCCCTAGGAAAATAACTCTGCTCAGCCAGCCCAAATTCCCGATGAGCACCAATATCGCTGGCAATAATAGGGATACCAGCAGATAGCGCTTCCGCTAACACTAAGCAATATCCTTCCATGTAAGAGGGATTTACTAGCAACGCTGCATGCTGATATAGAGAAACAAGCGCTGCCCCAGTGTGCGTTCCAGCAAAAATTACATTTTCGCTGGCCAATTTTTCTAAACCCGCAACGTAGGCATCTTCAATATAATTCGAACCAACTATTACTAACTTCTTATTTGAAATATTTGAATTTGAAAAGGCCCTAATCAAGTCGTCAAACCCTTTGGTTTTATCTAATCTACCAACGGCTAGAATGTAAGAGTTAGTCGATAAATTGAGATTACTCAATACGCTTGAGTCAACTTTGATGAGAGGCAATGAACCTGCATTTCTAATAATTAGCCGCTTATGACGAAGAAATGAGTATCTACGATTAAGCTCTTCATAAACTGACTTACTTACACAAATTACTTTGTTCGCAAAAAGCACTGTATGTAACTCACCTAACTTGAGAACTAGCTTACCGTGCCAGCGCCATTTTGGTCGTTTATAATCAGCTGCGTGGTGAGTTACCACTGTTTTAAAACCAAAAAGCCTAGAAAGTGGCGTGAAAATTCCTGGACCTATTCCATGCAAATGAACAAGCTTGGGATGAACAAATATCCTTGCATAAACAAGTGCGAAAAATGTGTGAACGAAAGTTTCAAGACCGCTTATTTTTGGCGAGGGTAAAACTATAACGTTAACCCCCTTAAATACGTAGTTCTTCATGTTGTTGTGTGAAAGCCGACTTAGGACAACGACTTCAAAGTCTGTTTCGTTTTGTACCAAAAGTGGATAGAGGTTTTCACAAATAGTCTCTATTCCTCCCACGAAAGAAGGTATTCCTCTAGTACCGATAACACATATACGCGCCATCAAATGTTCCTTACAATATTTTACGCTTCCATTCAGTGACTAGGGTTACGTCAAAACTAGAGTCAAAGAAGTCTCGAATTCTGATTAACTACGGTTCGCATTATAACTCTTACATCAGGTCTATAATATTATTACATAGAGTTTATTACTTCAGCATAGCGCTCAGCCACATTTTGCCAACTATAATTTGAAGCCTGCTCAATCGGTAAATTTTCCCAATCCTTGTCAAGCGCCGCTTTCAACGCTAATGAATATTCTTGAGAATCTTCAACATTACAGACAAATCCAGCATTTCCAATCAGTGTTCTCCTCATAGCATCATCAGTGGCGACAACGGGTAATCCGCTTGCCATTGCTTCTAAGTAAACCCTACCGAAAGGCTCGTCTTCAGATGGAAGGGAAAATAAATCAACAGAACGGTAAACTTTTGGTATGTCAGAAAAATCTACTGTTACTATTTTAAATCTACTAGGGCCTAGCTTGCGGCTGCATAGCTCCTCAAAATATTGCTTATCGGGCCCATCTCCACAAATTAACAAGGCACCATCAGGAACTTTACTCACAGCATCAACGGCCAAATGTAGTCTTTTGTGATTCCTTCTGTTTAGTGAACCTACCGTTAAAACTACTGAACCACTCAAGCCGTGGTCAAATTTCTCACCCGATGGGCTAAACAAGGAAAGGTTAACGCCATTGGGAATAACCTCAACCCGCTGTTGAGGGTTTATCGATTGTGCGTAACGTTTAGTTTCTTCATTAAACACCACTAAGCAATCGGGTTTGAATTTGAGGTTTCTTCTCAGAACCTTGCCCCCTGAAACCATTCCTGCCCTCTCAGTATACAGTATGGATGTTTTGTAAATTTTTCTGGCTACATAAGCAACTGCCAACCCTCCGTAATCATTATTTGGATAGATGACATCAGCTTTTTTGAAAAGTAAGTAAGGGGTATAAGTCAAAAAACTTGTTATTGCTTCAATAAGCAAAGAAGGGTTCGAAACGAAACGAGTTAGTAACCAATCAACTATTTTATTTCGCTGTGCTTTTTTTACTTTTCCCCTTGGAATACAAGGAATTACAACGCTGAGTTCACTACACTTGGATGAGCTTAACAACTTAACATTAAAAAACTTTGCAAGGTGCTCTGCCATTTCATACGCACTCAATTGCGACCCACCGCTCGACGAAAACCCTGCTTCGGGGTGGATAACTGCTACTTTTTTCTTCATACAATGTCCATTTATTTGTGCCTTTTATCATTGCGGCGCATGGCTTTACTGATTTAAACGCTGCTAGGCTCACTTCAAGATAAAAAATACACAAAGCGTAAACGTTTTAAATTTAACTTAAGCAATTTAAGTTCCGCTTTTTCACAACTCTCAGTATCCTATTCAATGATTGCTTTTTATGAACCTTATTTCGCTAAAGATCTTTACCTAATACTTGCGACGTATACCAGATATCACTACCCTTTTACTTGTAGTCCTTCTTTTCACTTATCATTTCTCTACCATTTTTTAAGGACGTAACATGAATTCTCGAATTTCTGCGGGTTCCATTTGGCTAATATTCGCTAGCGCATTCTTAATCGTTTCATGCACGAGCAGTTCTCATAAACGCGAAGCCACAACATATGCCGTTCAACCAGGCGAAAAGCTAAACACTTATTTGCTGGCTAACAACGCTCAACCAGACAATATCAATGATCTCCTACTTAAATATGACGGTTCAAAAAAAGCTAAACGCCACATAAAGCTATATCGCAACGAGATTGCCGAGTTATTTACCAAAAAAGTTTTGGATATTACTCCTTCAACTAATAGCGACGAGATAAAGTCGCGTTTGCAATCGATTACTACAGAAGAGTCTACCGCGCTATTTTCACTCTACCCTATCGATACAGCAAAATGGATGAAACTCATTTCCATACATTCAGAATTAGCTGAAAATGAAGTTTACGAATCAGCAATTGCCGCAGGTTTAGATCCTTCTATTGTTTTCAAAGCCTCAGCAGCGGGTTTCGAGGACACCGTTACTCCCTTAATTAACTCCATCGGAATAGTTATCTACGGGCAAGACGAAACTAGCACCGCTACTGTTCGTTTCAGAGCAGACGATGAAATGCGCTGGCAGAAAGGCTTGAACTTATCATGGGAACCAGTTTACGGTTCTTTCGCTGGCAGCATTGTGTACCTAAATGCAGACACGACCTACCATATTGAAGTTCAAATTACCGACCCAAATGGTGAACAACAAGAGCATGTTTTTCAAACCAAAACTAAACCAAATTCACCGCCAATTGATCCAGAAAAAGTTTACTACTTATCTGATATTTACTCAGGAGGTCAACTTGATCTAGAGGCACTTAATATAAGCGGTAGTGCTGATGGATATGCAAAAATCATTGGAGACGGTCAAGTTATAGAGGCTTCTAGTGATAATCTGGCCGCTGTTAATATTGGTGCGCAATCATATGTTATGCTTGAGAACTTGACGATAAAGGGCGGCCAGCGCTACGGCATTTTTGCGAAAAAGGCGCACCATATATGGATTAAAGGCTGCAATGTATCAGAATTCGGTCGTGAAGCAGTAGATATTCGCGATGGATTAGCCTATGTAAGCCCTACAACGAACTCTCCTATCAACTACGACTCTGGCATCTATTTAGAGCGAAGCGGTATTGCTGTGATTGAAGAGTGCGAAGTGCACAGCCCAAACTTAGGTGCCAATAGCTGGCAAGTTGGGCACCCAAAAGGTGCAAACGCACTTCAAGTTTGGGCATATCATGATAGCGATGCTTACAGGGGCGAGTTTATTGTCAGAAACAATCGCTTCTATGGTGCCCCAAACCATAGATTTAATGATGTTATAGAAGGTCGAAAGAATTTTGAAAGGCGCGGAGGATTCGTAAGAAACTCCGCTATTTACAATAATTACTTGGCCTATGCCAATGATGACCTGATAGAAATAGATGGCGGTCAACAAAATGTCTTGGTGTATGGAAACGAAATGGAGCAAGGATATGCTGGAATAAGTATTGCCCCAAATATGCTAGGGCCAAGTTATGTTTTTCATAACCATATTCACAATCTAGGCGATGAAACGGGCAAAGAGTGGACCGCAATTAAAGCTGGCGGTCTAATTGCTCGTCCTGCTGGTAAAACGTATATTTTTGAAAATGTAATTGATGTTGGGCGTAACGGCATTGCAGCCTCAAAAGTTAATGGTGATACAACATTTTGGATAGGATCACAAAACAACATCATCTTGACAGATAACACTGGCTACTCTGTAGGTTACTGCATTTTTGATACTGAAAAGTACTATAAGAACACCAGTACTAACGACATTTGTTTCAATAAAGAAGTAATGGAAGCAAGATATGAATTTAATTTGGGTCAACTATCAGAGCACCCTGAAGCTGATAATCTTGCGTATATAGAGTCGATAATGCAGGCTGGCCGAGCCGCAATGGATAGGCAAATGGTTATGCCAATTCCTAACTTTTCAAAGCACTCAATTGACGAGTCGTTTGAGCCTTTAGATTTAAAGCAGGCGCATGCTTTTGATCCTTACTATTGGAAGTTACGCACTGAAGATATTTCAATTACGCCATTTGCAAAACAGTATGATTATGGTGAAACGACTATTGTTGATAATGAGAGCGTAGCAATACAAGGTAACAGTTGGGTAAAAATCCCTATTGATTTTGATGTCGTTAAAAGTACCGAATTGACAGCTACTTTACTGATTGAGGGTGAAGGTGCACCAGAAATTATTGGACTTGGCTTCGAAACAGATAACAAAGTTACAAGCGAAAGAGTTATTCGCTTTTTCGGTACTCAAAACTGGGGAATAAATGCGCTAAAGTACTTTTCGCAACCAAGCAGTCAGATAACATTCCCTCTTGGAGATTTTGTAAAAGGCGAAATAAACTACCTAGTGTTTGTTTTGGACTATGATGGCGTAAGCAAGAAAAATAACGACATAAAAGTTACATTTTCTAACGTTACTCTGAGATCTGGTTCAGATTAAATAAAAACATATAACAGTTCATCTTATTAATCATTCGCAGAATCGCTAAGCAAGTTTTCTAGCATGGAACTTGCTTCAGTTTAAAGAAAGAACGCATTAAAAATGACTGTCATTTTTCAATGCGTTTAATTAACCCAAGCAATTTACTTAATTTAATAAATTACTATACTAAAAGAGTACAATTCGTGTTCAACAAACTTTTCAAGCCTAAACAAGAAATTTCGCAAGAAACTCCATCTAAAGTTAAACAGGCATTGCCCCTGCAAACCAAAAACTATTTTTGGAATCCAAAAAACGGACTTCCTAATATCGGCGATTACCTCGCATATGAAACAGTAAACTTTGTACTCAATTTAAAAGATTTGCACCCACTCGATATCTCTGTCGGTAAAATTCTCTCTATTGGCTCCGTATTACACTTCGCAAACGATGGTGACACTGTTTGGGGAACTGGACGAAATGGTAAAATATCTTCGGAAAAACACTCGTTTTCATCTCTTGATGTCCGCGCAGTGCGCGGCCCTCGCACAAAGGATTATCTCGAGAAAAAGGGAATCACAGTGCCTGAAGTATTCGGTGACCCAGGAATTTTAGCGCCTCTCATTTACCCAAAAACTCAGTTAGACACTGTCTACGCGAGCGACACTCAAGACGTTCTTATTGTTCCGCAGCTTAATGATGACTTATCAAAATATGCCGATTATACAAACCAGCTTGTGTCACCTAGGCAGCTTCCTGGGAACTTTTTAGGCAGCTTAACGAAGGCTAAAAAAGTGATCGCTAGTAGTTTACACGGCTTAATTCTGGCTGAAGCTTATGGAATCCCTGCGGTTTATTTTAATTCAGGTAGTGGTGAAAACATTTTTAAATACCACGATTATTACGAGGGAACCGGAAGAACAGAGTTTGCGATTGGCACATCAATTGAGGAGTGTATGGAATTAGAAACATCACCTATCCCAAATCTGAGGTCAAAACAGGCTGACTTACTAAGCTGTTTTCCTTTCGATAAGTACAAACAGACCAATTGAGCAAGACCCGAGGCGATAGTTATGGAACAACACCTATACGAAGAGCAGTTCAATGAAATTTATGATTTTAGAGAATGTACCTCTGTAAAGAAAACACTAGTGATTGCATCTACACCTCGTTCAGGTAGTCACTTTTTAGGTCATGCACTGCACCAAACCAACCACTTTGGCTTTCCGTTAGAATATGCGAACCCTACAAATTTAGCGAGATGGGAGGAAGTGTTAAATGTGAAAGGCGTAAAAAACGTGCTGAATACACTAAAAACAAAGCGTACTTCTTCTAACGGCGTATTTTCAATAAAAGCGCATTTTTCCCATTTACAGCAGTTTGGAGGATTGCGTGAGTTTGCACAGTTATTAGGTAATCCCTACTTCGTTATGCTGACGCGTCGAGATATTTTAAGTCAGGCTATCTCTTTATCGATAGCACGCCAAACTGGCGTATGGATCTCTGGTCAACAGGCTATGTCTGAAAATATAAAATACGACGAGAAAGATATCTGTTTTTGTTTAAAGCGCACTATCTTACATAATGCTTCATGGAAATACTTGCTAGCCTCAACAGGTGTGAGGTACATAGAGATAACGTTCGAAGAAGCAAGAGCTAAACTGCCTCACACTGTTTGCGCAATAGCAGATTTCATGGATATTGACCTTCCGTTAGAGACTGCAACCTTATCACCCGTTACGAAGAAGCAGTCAAACAGCATCAATGAAGAGTTTAAGGAGAAGTTTTTGCAAAGCAAGCAAAGTGAAATGTTATTAGATGTAGACTTGGCTTTGGGACTTAAAAGTAAGAAAAAGCAGCTCAAAGAGCTATTATTTAGTTAACAGTAGATAACCGATGGCAAATAATTCCTAGCTTTGATAGAGCGTTTTTCCAGTAGAGAAATAGCCGAATTTCAATCTTCTTTTTTGTTAGCGTTGGTGCATTAAAGTAAAACCGTTAATTTTACTTCGTAGCGTAAAATGAAAGTTTAAAAGAAAAAACCACGCTTACGCGTGGTTTTAGTATTTGGTTGAAGTGGCGATTAGCGCTTTTGTCGCGCGCTGAATCCAAGACCCGCTAGTACAAGAGCAAGCATTAGTGCTGTTCCTGGCTCAGGCACATCGACCACGTTCGAAGGTGTCGTTACTAAAAGATTTCTAAAGTTCGATGTCGTGCTTCTACCAGACTGATCTTGATCTGCGATGAAAAGCATTCTGTTGAAACTAGTCAAATCATAATTAGCCAGATCAATGGTGATGTTATACCAAACATTAGCCGTTAGAGCGCGAGCAAAATCTTGATTACCATAACTTTGCGTACCGCCGAAATTGAAAACCAGACCACCGGTTCTAATTTCTCCGTCATTATCAAAACCAATGCCATTAATTTCGCCAACATTAGTCGTCATAAAGTCAAATGATAAAATACTATCATTTAACGTTGAAATATCGATTGGCGCTAAGCTCGCCCAATAGTTACCGAAAACCTCGAGGTTTAAACCGCCGTTGGTGACGTTAAAACCACCACTAGTAGCCTGAGCACCATGGCCGCTAAGATTTGACTCATCAAAAGTAATAAATGCTGCGTTAACATTTAGAGACAAAACCAAAAATGCTAAACCAGTGAACAACTTCATAAACAACAACTCCTTAATTCTTTCATCAAACCATGCAAATTAAGTTCCAAAACATAATTACCAAATAATATCAGCAACTTACTACCGTCGCACTTGTCATAATTCATTCTTCTGATACAGAGTGTAAATTTATCTGACAGAATCTGACTAACTTTATGTTTCAAAAAAGTTTTTTACACTAAATCTTTAAGGATTTTTTCTTAGTGATTTCGCGATCTGAAGTACTTTGAGGACATCACGTCTAAAAAACAAAATTAATGTTAGAGAGTACACCATTGCACCGAGACAGACGAGCGCGACGAGCCTAAATAGCAGTTCTAGATCTTTAACGAGGAACATCTTTGCTAAGAAAATAGAGGAGACCATGAGAATACTAGAGATAATAGAAGGTAAGTTCACTTTCAGCATCTTGACCAACGAAATGCTAAAGTACTTAGACGTTATTGAAAAAGACACGGGTAAAAGAAGATAGGTTGTAATGGTTAGACTCGCCAACATAACCTCTACACCAAACCAAACAGTAACGCCCGAAACTGCCATTGTTCTTACAAATCCAACAACCTTTAACTTTAAAGCTGCGGCTGTGAAGCCACCAGAAATTAATAGATTAGGGAGATACCAAGCCATAATAGCCCCGCTAATAGCTGCAGTAGAAAGCGTAAGGTAAATCGCGCTGGCAGCGTACTTTTCCCCGAATGCTAGGGTAATAAACTCTTCACTTACAGCCCCTAAGCCAAAGTAACACGGTGTCACAATCAAAGATGAAAAGTATACTATGTCATAGAGTCTATTTACCCTGTTATCAGAATGAACCCTCGACAGCGATGGTACTATCATTCTATTCACTGAAGTAATAGTAAGCTGACCTAGAATGTCATATCCTTTTTTTGAAACAGAGATAAATGCAAACTTTTCAGCGCCTAATGCTGCACCGACCAGTAAATTACTTCCTTTACTTTGGAAAAAATTTAATAAAGCTATTCCAAAGAGTGGCAAACAAAAGTCTTTAATTTCTTTGATATGAAGCGAATTAATACCTAGCTCAAATGGTAACTTTGATCTCCACATGAACAATAGAAGTGTAACGCAATGCTGCAGAATTTTTGAAATAACAATTGACCAAATACCAAACGAATTGAGCACCAGTATTATTGTTAGAACTCCAAAAAATATTGATGTACATGTTCTAATTACTGTAATTTCTTTGTTTAGAAACTCCCTTTCCAATTTGGCTGAATAGACTGACTGAAGGGCCATAAACAAAGGTAACAGTGAAAGCGAAAGGATTACCAGAGATGCTTCGCTAGAATAATAAAAATATGATAGAGTTCCGCCCGCCCCAGCAAGAAATGAAGAAATAATGAAAGATAACAATAATATGAAAGTAAAAACACTTCTGAAATAAGACTGTTCCCACTTTTCACGCTGAATTAAATTTTGATTTACACCAACAGTAGTGAGCATGTTAGCAAACTCTACAACTAACAGACTGAAGGCAAGAAGAGCAAATTCTTCAACGGTAAGATACCTAGCCAAGGTAGCATAGACGACAAATTCAACGACACTGACTACAAAAGTTCTTGTTACGTTCCACAAAGTTCCTGTAATTGTATTTCTTCGTATACTCACGATAATCTTCTTAATTGTTTGACAAAATCTCTTGCCATCTTTTCGAAAGATAGCTTCTTGAGTAGCATTTCAACGCTTGTTTTTTTACACTCTCTTTGTCAACAAAATCATTTTCAATCTCATCAAAATCATTTTCTTTGTCGGTAAGCAGATGTACAAACTCATGTTCTTTCTTTTTTTGAATAGAAAAACTTGATCTTAAAGATATGATATTACACCCGAAGCTAACAGCGTGGTAAAAAGTTCCAGACGAAATCATTGTATTATCGAGATGACTAATGACAACAAAATGTGCCCTGCTTATCTCATAGTTAAGATCTTCATCTGATAAATATTCGTCCCTCCATTCAACTTGAAGTTTACGGCTCTCGATAATACTTAAAATTTCATCTCTATAACTTTTACTATTGCACTTGCCTAATATTTTTAAGCTTTTTTCAGGTGGCCAAAATGAAAGTATATTATGAATACCTTTGTATTTCTTAACCGCTCCAAAAATCAAATACTCAAACTTCGCAGCATTTAACTCTATAGATTTTTTTCTAAGTATGTCGTCTGGACGATAAAGAGGGTGGAACATTCCCCCGCCAGCATATTTCTCAAGCGTTAGTTTTCGATAGTTTAGAATACGAAGTGTAGCTGATATAAATTTATAGCAGCGAAATGAACCATTAGAGTTATGTGGTTTAAAATTATGCTTTATCCAAACTTTCTTTGAGCAAAAAAAAGCGCCAAATATTATAATCGCTAAACACTTCATCGTGGTCGTAATTTTCACCCTAAAGCTGAAATTGCTTCCATAGGGGCGATCTTCAAGCCAATTGACGATAATTGAATGCTTTTTTCCAATAGAACCTAAGGCATTCTTTAAATTTAGAGGTATAACTTCGTAACCAGCATCTGAAAGTGCTCTCTTATTTATGTCAATATATTCATTCAAATGGGTATAAGGAACGAAAAAAACTTTTTTCACCAACAGCTCCAATTGTAATTTACTTGATCCTGCGAAATTAACACTCTACTATTAAGCAGTAAAACTTCATATCGACATGGGCTGCTTTAAAATTTTTCTCCTAATAGCACGATAGAAGAAACTAGATGTTGCTCGAACTCCAGAGAGCTTGACCGACAACAGAACCCATTTTGTTTTACGTTTTTTATGCTTAAGTGAAAACAACACTTGCTCACTTACTCGTTTTTTAAACCAATACTCTCCAAGGAAAGACTTATGTTTTATTGCGGATCCAAGCCGAGGAAGAATATCTTCAGGAGCTAAATAGCGAAGCTTAGCCCCAATTCCGTCAGCGTTTTGAAAACGATACAGAAATAAACCTTTTGAAAGATTCTTAAACTTTATGCCTGTTAAGAACAGCCTGACAAACATATCCCAATCCTGCCCATTCGTCAGAGCTTCATCAAAAAGAGTGCTTTCTAGCAATTCTTTTTTACAACTAAAACCTGACATTCCGCAGTAAGTGTTGCCACGTAGTAATGATGTTTGGGTTACTTCTGTGTCTTTATTAACCACCAAGACATGTTCTTTTCCTAATTGTTTAAAGCCTGTTACTACGGCATCTGCTCCAAGCTTATATTGCTTTAAAATTTCACTTAGGTACTCAGGCAACCAAATATCGTCATCATCTAAGAAAGCAATTATTGACCCAGAACTCTGCCTAATGCCGATATTTCTAGCTTTATTGGCACCGCTCTTACTGTCTAAACGTATGTACTGTGCGTTTACTTCTGCTATGGCGTTAAAAGCCTCTTGATAAGAGACATCAGAACAGTCGTCTATAACTAAAATTTCTTTTGGCTGAAGTTCTTGCGAAACTATACCTGCCAGCGCTTCTACTAAAAATGCTGGTCTGTTACATGTGGTAATTACAACTGAGATGTCCAACTAGATTCCCTTCTAACTGCATGGATATAGGCTTTTAATTTGGCGCTAAAATATCAAATTTTTAGCGTGTCCCAAAGTAATTTCCGAAATACTCTCCCAATTGTATTTTTGCAGGAACACTTCTCTATCAAGACTTAAGTTTAAATTTGAAAAGGTAGACAGCTTTTTAGCCAACTCATTGACATTTCCGACACCGAAGTAACAGTCGCTTGGAGCTTCAATGTCCACATTCGGAGCAATATCACTTAATAAAACGTCACAGCCAGCACTTATTGCTTCTAGCGCTACAATAGGTAATCCTTCATGATAAGACGGCAAAACAAATACCGAAGCATGCTGATATAGTGCTTTTAACTCATCTCCTGATCGTCTTCCTGCGAACACAACGTTTGAACTGGCCGACATTCTCAGTTTTTTAGAATAGTCATCTTGATGGTCGGCATCTCCGACTATAAAAAGCTTGGTAGACGTACTAGATTCTTTAAAAGCCTCAACTAAGTCGTGAAACCCTTTTTCAGGTACTAGCCGTCCTACAGCTAAAACGTAATTCTGTGACTCTATATCCAAATCTTTAGGTAAGTAACTACTGCTAAGTTTTCCGGTTAAGGTTGGTAACATTCCGTTGGGCACAAAACTAATTTTTTCAGCGTGTTCTGGGAATGAAACCTTAAGAGCCTCACTTAAGCTTCGCCCAACAACTAAAATTTTATTTCCATACACAATCCCCATTTTTTCACCAAACCGAAGCACCTTTTTCGCAAACGGGCTCCATTTCTGCCTGTCGTAATCTGCACCATGGTGAGTAACCATGACTTTCATGCCAAGCAGGCGAGCTAGAGGCGTAAAAATAGCGGGGCCTACAGCGTGCAAATGCACGATATCGGGCCTCACAAATAGTCTTGCGTAAATAATTGCGATAAACGTATGAAGAAATGTTTCTAGTAATTTGTGTCTTAATGCCCAAACGCTAATAACTTCAACACCTTCAAAGTTAAATCGCTTTTCTTTCACATAAGGCGACCGAGCAAGCACAGTCACTTTAGCTCCTTGCTTTACCATTTTAGGGTAAAGCTGTTGACAATGAGACTCTATCCCCCCCATAACATCAGGAATACCTCTTAAGCCAATTGCGCAAATCTTCATAAACTAATCCGTAGTTGTTAATAGTGCTAGTTGGGTTCTAAAACTGTACCGTGCTTTTGCAGGAGCCGTATTTCCGAGAGATACCCCTATCAAAATTGCGAAGAATATAAGCCCTTCTATATTCCATAAGGGCATCGTAGCTAGGTTCATTGTCAGAAAACCAATTAAAGATAACGGTAATATTTTTGATAATCTCTTGTCTTTCACACCAGCTGTGACAATCAAGGAATACGAGCAAAGAAACAAAAACGATAACAATCCTATGTATCCGTATTCGTAAAAATAAGACACGTATGTGTTATGAGCATAGTGTTTAAAAACACCATTCCACGATTCAGGCCCATAACCTATTAATTGTCTAAGTAAGTCTGAGTTTGTAAGCGCATTAATGTATTGGCTCCACAAGTAAACTCTAGAAGACATAATATCTTTCTCAGCCTCACTGAAATACGCAGGAGCTTTGAATATTAAGTCTAAATTTGATGCCAATGTCCCAACGTCGGCAAATCGTTCTCTTAACGTAAACGAAAGCGCAACAAATACAAAAATGAGAAACATAGACACCACAGTCAAAACTGGCGCCTTTTGTGAAGGTTTTAATCTTTGTTCAACCAATGAATAGTAGAACACGGCCGCAATGGGCAAGATTGTAAGGATTGCTGTTCTATAATTCACCAATATAAGGAGAAAAACTGCAACGGTGAATAGTGAGGTTCGAAACTTAATAGCGTTTCTCTCAGTTAGTCCTAGAACAAAAATAAAACTCACGATTATCATTGAGAATGCGGCTTCATGATTGTATCCACCGATATAGCTCGCTGAACCATCATTTTCTGTTGCTTTCACCTCGCCTAATGCAATAGACAACACTTGCATCACAACGGGCATAAAAAAACACACTAATAATTTTTTAAATGTGACACTGTGACCTTGAGCTCTAACTGATAAAAAAATGGCTCCAGTTAGAACGAGGAAATAACACCATTTTACTAAGACATTGATGGTTCCTGGAATTTGCATATTCACAAAACCACTTACAGCAATGGCCAAAAACAGAAAATAAAAGGGGAGTAACTTCCTTAAAGTAAAAACAGCAAACGGCAGGAAGAAAAGCCCTAACCCAGCAACAGAAATACTGGAAAGTGCATTAATAGAAAAACCTGCGATAAGAGAAGGATAAGTAATCGTATGAAATGCTGCCAAGAAAAACCTTAGCCATATTGCGCAAATCGCAAACGCTAGGTATTTGTTACAATTGCCAGTGACAGTACGATACACCAGAATGAAACTGATCAGGCCAACGACAACTTTTAACCCTTCGAACATGCTTATTTACAAACCTTATCTATTATTGCAACCACCTTCTCCTGGAAGGCTTGGTAAGAGAATTGCTGTGCACAGCTTCTACTCTTGGCTGCATAGGAAGAGCGAACGCTGTCGTTTTCGAACAGTTTTAAAGCGTCGCAAACACCCTGAACGTTATTGAGTTCACATAGAATACCGTTTTTCTCTTCGCTAGCACCAGACACGTGATAAGGATATTTCTCAGCAAGAATTTCAGCGGGACCTGATTCACAGTTAGTAGCGACTACGGCTTTCCCTAAGCACATTGCTTCAACGATGGCATTGGGAAAACCCTCTGCATTTGATGTGCTAACAAAAAATTCGGCGCTGCTTACATAAGGGTATGGGTTAGATTTAAACCCCAAGAAATGAACTTTGTCACCTATCCCCTGCTCTATTGCGAGGTTTTTCAATTTAAGCTCTTCATCACCTACTCCCAGAATAACAAGGTTTTCTGAGATGTTTGCTTTAGCGTAAGCGTTGATTAAAAGTGAAAAATTCTTGTTCTTTACTAATCGCCCTACACCAATAATGTAAGGTTTAGCAGGGAGGTCTAATACACTCTCCGCGGCCTGTTCCTTCAATTGTTCAATATCGTAGGGGTTATATAATACAGCTACTTTGTCTTTCGGCACTGCATAATTTTGGATTAAATCGGCTTTTACACCTTCAGAAACAGCCACTACGCTATCGGCTTTATTATATAGCAACTTAACAAGTAACCGGCTTACCTTATCCTTTAAGCCACCAGACAGATGGCTGGTAGTATTAACCCTTTCACTAATAATTGATTTGAACCCTAAACGCTTAGAAAGCGCGACGTTTAGAAAATTACTTCGCGTTAAGAAACTGAATACATACTCAGGACCAATCTTTTCCAAAACAGGCTTTAGCTGTCGATAACCCTCGACTAAGCTCCCCTGAGAGTTCAGTACAGTTTTATCGACGAACGCCGGGCATTGATGAGATTCAGGAAGGTCATCCAAAAGAATAAGATGGACGGGAATCGTTTTTTCCTCGAAATAAGATTCCATTATGGTTAATAGTTTAACCATGACTCGTTCAGCGCCGCCGCCTTCAAGTGAATTTATGATAAACACCGCTGGACGCGCTGAGTACTTCATGAAAGTTCCTTTTCGTTGTAATAAAACTACAAGCAGTTCTAATGATATCAGGTGTTATTGATATTCGTACATGGTTTCCGCCCTTCAATGCTAATTGATGGCAAGTGCTTATCGAAGCTTTCGAGGGCGGTACATGATTTACCTAGCTTATAAGAAACACGAATTATGCCAATTATGATCACTTTTGAGTAAAAGATAATTCAGTTAAGCAAAAACCTTTCAAGTTATCACCAAGTTTGCCATCATAACGCAATCACAGGTGAGACAGCGTACAACGTTGTAGTGAAACATTTTTTACATTCGCCTTAATCTATTGCATAAAGTATCCACGGCTTGCACCAAAAAGAAAGCTACGTCACGCGAACACAGAACCCAGTCAAACTCCGCAGTTTAATTACTGCTTTTCGCGCTGGCGTTATCATGATGTCTTGCGTATTTGTCGTCGCGTCTGGTATTGCCCAACAAAAAACGGTCTTTACAGAGCAGGTTTATAAGCGGATTAATGACGTATATGGCAGTAACGCTGCCGAAGATGTTGCTGATTGGCGACAACTGATCGATGAATTACAACAAGAGGCGATTGATGAAAAACTCTATTCTATCAACCGCTTCTTTAACCGTTTCGATTTTGTTGACGATCTTGTTCACTGGAACGAAAAGGACTACTG
>CETJ01091508.1_pt1 | contig 20744 bp, 20 predicted proteins | sample 531341 | NCBI WGS metagenome assembly CETJ01 (sample SAMEA2622677, study PRJEB7988) | marine metagenome | isolation source: saline water (ENVO:00002010), including | reverse complement strand
CAGACAAGCTATACAGCGGCTACCCCGCCGCAGGGTGGCGAAGATTGTCACAGCCTTGGCCTGATCGCCAGCAACACCTTTTCATCTACATTAATTATCATGCTCAAGTAGCTGATTTTAATGCATATATTTTGATCTCATAAGCGAGACATTTCATGCAGCTTGTCGACATCGGAGTCAACCTTACCCACCCTACCTTCGCCCGAGACCCACGCGCGGTCGTAGATCGTGCCCACGCAGCGGGCGTTGCCCAGCTCGTCCTGACGGGCACCAGCCTCGACGAAAGCGAATCGGCGTTAGCACTCTGCCGGGATCTGGATGAAGGCGGACATCGGCTGTTCTGCACAGCAGGCATTCACCCTCATGACGCGAGCCAATGGACTTCCAGTACCGGCGCTCAGCTCAAGGCCCTACTCGGCGAACCCGAGGCACGCGCGGTTGGTGAATGCGGGTTGGATTTCAACCGGGACTTGTCTCCTCGCGCGCAACAGGAGCGAGTGCTTGAAGAACACCTGCAATTGGCAGTAGAAACCGGCCTGCCGGTGTTTCTTCATGAGCGCGACGCCGACCAACGTCTGGTACAGATTCTCAGGCCGTTCCGTGATCTGCTCAGCGCTGCAGTGGTGCACTGCTTTACCGGCGAAAAACGCGCCCTCTACGCCTATCTCGATCTCGACCTGCACATCGGCATCACCGGCTGGATCTGTGACGAGCGCCGCGGCACCCACCTGCACCCATTGGTGCGCGACATTCCTGCGACCCGTTTGATGCTCGAGAGCGATGCGCCATATCTGCTACCACGCACGCTGCGACCCAAGCCCAAAGGTGGCCAGAACGAGCCAGCGTTTCTTCCTGAAGTGCTTCATGAAGTGGCCCGGCACCGCGGTGTCAGCAGAGAACAGCTGGCGCAAAGCACGACGCATTGCGCTCAGGAATTCTTTCGCATACAGCCGATAAATGAGGACTGAACTGACTCAAGCCCAACACGTTTCGGCCGTTAACAGAACGGGTTCGCAAAAAAGCGGCGATGCCTCCGCGCGACGAACCGTTCCGGTCATCGACATAAGAAGAGCATGCAATGGCTTTATGGATTCGCGATCTGTCACTGAAGTACAAGTTCTGGGCGCTGAACCTGGTGTCGTTCGCTACCACCTTGCTGCTGGTGCTCTTTGCCCTGCAACTTGAACAGCAGTCGCGAAGCCAGGACGCCCAGAACAACGCGCAGCAGATAGGGGCACTGATACAAAGCTGGCCAGAAGGCACAGCAATGCCCACGGGTGGTGACATTCAGATGTTTCCGGCTGGCCAGGCCATCACCATCGAGGGGCGACCATTAGCCGCCCGCCAGGGGTGGGTAGCCATCGAGCATGACCGTCTGTTCGACACTACGCCGGTGCTGGGCGCCCAGCTTGTGACCAGACCGGGCGGAGAAACCCTGGCTGTGCTGGCGCGCGTGCCCAGTGCCATACAGCTGCTGGGTGAACATTTTCTGAGCTATGCCGTTGCTGTTGCTGTGCTGATGTTGGTGTTGCTGGCCGCATCCCAGCTGCTGATTCATTTCCTCCTCAGCCATCTCAATACACTCAAGAATGTCATGGTGCATGTCGAGCGCAGCGGCGATCTTGCGATGCGGGTGCCGTTGGCGAGCCGTGATGAAGTGGGCGAGATGGCAACGGCATTCAACGCCATGCAGGCCGGTTATCGGCGCATTGTCGGCACCGTAGCCCAGGCGGCCACCCGCCTCGATGAAGGAGCGGCTCGCCTTGCAGCGAGCATGGGTGAGGTCCGCCAGGGCATGCTCGGCCAGCAGAGCGAAACCGACCAGGCCGCAACCGCGATCAACGAGATGACCGCCACGGTCTACCACATCGCCGAACACGCCAGAGAGACGCGCGACCAATCACAGAGCGCGGACCAGCTTGCGGGCAATGGGCAGCGGGTCGTAGGGCGAGTCGAGCGCTCGATATCCAGCCTGTCGCAGGGCGTACAGCAGACTGCCGAAACCATCGAGCAGCTTGCCGCCGACAGCCAGAAAATCAACGGTGTGGTCAGTGTCATTCACAGCATCGCCGAACAAACCAATCTGCTGGCATTGAACGCAGCCATTGAAGCGGCACGTGCGGGGGAAATGGGCCGAGGCTTCGCGGTGGTTGCGGATGAAGTGCGTAGCCTGGCCAAACGCGTTCAGGTATCCACAGACGAAATCACGCAGATGATCGCCGGGCTTCAGGGCATGACCCGCGACGCCGTCGAGTTCATGCAGGAGAGTTCGCTCAAGGCGGACGACTGCGTGCGCGAGGCACGTGAAGCAGGACTAGCACTTGAAGCCATCACCGCAGCGGTGGCACAGATGCGCGAGAGCAACACGCAGATTGCCGTCGCCGCCGAGCAACAAAGCGAAGTTGCCGAGGAGCTGAACCGCTCGGTCACCGGCATTCGCGACGTTACTGAGCAAACCGTGCAGCAAACCGTCGAGTCGGCGAACACCAGCGCTGAACTCGCCGCACTTTCCGGCGAGCTCAGCAAGGCGATCCACCAACTCAAGCTCTGAGCGCATCAGCCTGTACGGATGACGTGCCTGCCCGCTGGTTTAACGACGCAGCGGGCAGCGCCCTAATTAACCGAAGACGGTTACCGTTTGCCGACTCAGGGCAATCAGCTCACCTTCACCGGTCCATAACGCCGCGGCGCAATGACCGTAGCCGTCCTGAGCGTGCTCGATCACCGCGCGGTATCGGCACCACTCGTGAGTGTCGATTATTGGCAGTGGCTGAACAAATTCGATAGTCCAGGTCAGCGAGCTGCCCGGCGCGAAACTGTTCAGATGAGGCAGCACTGCTGGCGGCCACGCGTCGACGAGCGCCAGCAGATGCGAGACGGTTACCGGCTCCCGGTCGACCTCGCCACGCTGACGAACCCACCCGCCCATTTCCCGTGAGGTGTTACCAGAGAAAGGCAAACCACCGATGCCCCAGCGCATGACCAGATGGCGAGTGAACTCAGGTGTGGCGCCGCTGATGTAGGGCAACTCCTGACAGGCCTCCACCGGTGGCAGTTCAGGCGCCGGCTCAGCTTCCACCCTGACGGCAGAGACACGCGCCGCACCAAAACTGCCTTGCACCAGTGTGACTACCTGACCGTTCTGGACGGCACGGCCTAGCACCTGACTGACCGCCTTGCCTTCGCGCAGCACCTCGGCCTCAAAGCTAACGGGCACATCAACCGCAAGCGGCCCTACAAAGCTGATAGACAGCGACCGCACCGGGCGATCACTTGGCACCTCGGCCTGCATGGCTTCGAATACCAGTGCCGCGGCCAGCCCGCCGAAACCGGCTCGCCCCTGCCCCCAGCTGGAAGGCACGACGACATCTTGAGGAGTTTCACGCACGGCTTGTAGCAGTTCGGACAGGGTCATTCCCAACCTCGGCTCGTTATTATTAGGTTTATCTTATCGCCGCACCCACCAGCACAGAAATCAGCGAATGATCGGTGATGTCATGCCATCGCGAGCAGCTATGGCTTCTCGCCGTCGATGTCACGCCGCCTTTTGCTCCCACTGCGACGCCAGGGTAGCTGTCGGCGCAACCTGTAGAGCGCAGCCTTCATCTCGGCCAGCTCTGTTGGCTGCCCCCCATAGCGGGCTTGTTCATACAGCCCGGTAAACCTCTGGATCTGGGCAGCAACTTCCGGCAGCTGCTCTGCCGCGCGTTGTGCGAAGTCGCGCGCGCCCTCACCCGACTGCCGCGCTATGCCATGTCGCGCCAGCAGTTGTTCGAAGCGCTGGAACTGACGCAGCTGAGCATCCTGTTCCCGGCGCCAGGGCTTCAGGAGCGCAAGCGCCAGCAGGACAATCAGCAACGCCCCCAGGGCGACCATCATAAAACCGAGATTGCGGGCGTCGACCTTGCCGAACAGGCCTCGCAACACTTCCAGCTGTCGTTCGCCCTGGTAATTCAGCACCCAGCGCTGCCAGCCGTAATTAAGACTGTCCCAACCAAACCGCAAGTCGTTCAGCCAGCTGATATCACGGTAGCGCCGGAGGTCCATCATGGCGCCTTCGATCAGATCCTGTTCATCGCCAAGCGCCTCCTCCAGCCCTCGTTCGATGCGTTCCGGCGCGACCTGAAATGTCGGATCCACACTGACCCAACCGCTGCCCGCCTCCCAGTATTCGACCCAGGCATGAGCATCGAGTTGACGCACCGACAGGTAGTTGCCCGACGGATTGACCTCCCCCCCCTGATAGCCGGCGACCACCCGCGCGGGAATACCTGCTGCGCGCAGGACAAAGGTCATCGCGCCTGCGTAATGCACGCAAAACCCGTTCAAGGTCTCGAACAGGAAACCGTCGACGATATCCTCACCAACGGGCGACGGACGCAACGTATAGCGGTAGGGCTGCTGGTTGAAATGGCTAAGCAGTGCTTGCACGGTTGCCTTGGGTGTCTGGTGCTGACGCCGCAGTTCTGCGGCCCAGGCCCTGCTGCGTAAGTTACCCGATGAGGGCAGCTCTAGAGCCCGTCCGAGGGTCGTAGGTCCAGCGTCTGGTTGACGCAGCGCCTCCGGCCAGGATGTCGCCCGGTACAGCAGCGGCTTCTCAACCGGCCGTGGGCGCGCCAGATGGAAGTCGCTCATCAGTCGCACGTCGCCTGCATCTACCTGCGCTACGTCTAGTGCATACAACCAAGGCCGCCCACTGGGCTGCATGACGATGCTGTACTCAACCGGCGCGCCCCGCGGCGACCACTCGGGGGCTCGTGGAAGCTGCGATGAAAAAGACTGAGACCACCGCCGGCCATCGAAACGCTCGAAGGTGACCGCACGCCAGTACAGCTGGTCCCGCTCGGGGATCGCGCCTTCAAAACTGGCGCGAAATGCCAGTGCATTCGAGCGACTCAGTTCGGCCATGTCGCCCGGCGACATACTGTCAGCCAGACCGGTCACGCCGCGATCCTTCGGCTGCGGCAATGACCAGAGTGGTCCCAGGCGCGGAAAAAGCACAAACAGGACCAGCATCAAGGGAATCGCCTGCAGGAGCAAAGCGCCTGCCAGTCGCAGCGTTGGCCAGGGATGTGTGCCCACCGGACTCTGCTGCAGGCCTATCATCGCCGCCAGCAGCGCGACGATTGGTGCCAGACTGTAAAGCCCGGCGAGCAGCCCGTCATTGAACAAATAGCTGGTGACCACGGCAAAGAAGCCAAGAAACACCAGGACAAGGGCATCGCGACGGCTGCGCATTTCGACCAGCTTGAGGATGAACGCCGCGATGAGCAACACCACGCCGGCGTCGAGTCCGATCAACCCCCCTCGCGAAAAATAGACGCCAAACGCAGCGCCTAGCATCATCACTGCCTTCACCCAGCCCCGCGGGTATCGAGCGCGCATGCGAAAAATCTGCACCCGCCAGATCGCGCAACCCAGCCAGAGGCCAATGATCCACAGCGGCAGATGAGCCAGATGCGGCAAGATGACCAGCACCTGTGCTACTAACAGCCAGATCAGGCCGTTGCGCGGAATCGGCTGCAGGCTGCTCATTTCGGCTCCACTGATGGCTGTCCGAACAATGCCAATACCCGAAGGCTGCGGTTGCGGTGTTCTACGCCAGCGCCAGCTTCGATGGTGGCGTCCGCGACACGGAGGGCGAAGGGCTGCTGGCGCGCCGACAGCTCCACTACCCAGTGGCAGAGCAACGACAATCGGGATTCGACATCGCCGTCGAGTGCAGCGAAATCCAGTAATGGGTCCTCGCCGGACAGCGCAGTGAAATCCTTGACCAGCAAGCCTTGACCTCGAGAGTAGGCTTTCCAGTTCAAACGTTTTCTCGAGTCGCCTGGTTGCCAAGGGCGCAAGCCTTGGTAATCGTCGATGCCGCTGCCTTGCGCCAGCGAACCCTCAGCGCTCTCATCGGCGTGCCCGCCGGTTTTTGGCGGCTCGCCTGCGACTGGGCGTGGATAGACCAGTGCGGCCTGCTGCAGGTCTACCCAGCTCCATGCCACTAGAATGCCCAAGGGAAACCTGCTTTCCACACGTAACCGTCCTGGTCTCAACCAACCACGGTGCTCGGTCGGCAGGCTCAGTTCCAGTTCGCAGGAACCTGCTGCCGGCACGTCCACCAACTGCAAACCACTTTTAGGCCAGCCCACCGAGACGGCCTGGTACAGGCGACCGCGGCTTTCCAGACGCACCCGCAAGCGTGCCTGCTCGCCGAGGAAAACCGCTTCCGAGCCCCCCGCTTTCAATTCGAGCCCCGCCAGATTGCGCCAGGTATGCAAAATTGCCACGACAAATACCGAGCCCAGCAAAAATGTCAGTGCGTAAGCCAGACTGTTCTCGTAGTTAATCGCGGCAAGCAACATCAACAGCAGCGCGACCAGGAAACTCATCCCGACCGCCGTAGGCATGATGAAGATGCGACGCTGGTTGAGGCGCACGCTAGGGCCTGGCGGTATGCGTTTCAGCAGCCAGCGATCTCGTATCCGTGGTAGCACTCGCATACCCGCCCCCTTCAGTCCAGCAGAGGCGGCGTCACAGCGCCGGCACTTCGCGCAGTAGCCATTGCACCAATGCGCCGCCGCCATGTCCGGTGGCATCGGCGCGTTCGCGCAAGCGATGGCCAACCACCGAGGGCAGTACCGCCTGGACGTCTTCCGGGATTACATAGTCTCGGCCGTCGAGAAAGGCCCAGGCACGGGCTGCCGCCAGCAGCGCCAGGCTCGCACGGGGTGACAAGCCCCAGGCGAATTGCGGCTGGGTGCGCGTGGCCTCGACCAGGCGCAGGACGTAATCGACCAAAGCATCACTGACGCGAACGGCGCTCACCGCCTGCTGGATAGCAGCTAACTCGGCGCGATCCAGCTGGGGTTGTAATTGGGCGAGCAAATCGCGACGCGAATCGCCGAGCAGCAATGCTTTCTCCGCCGCTTTAGCCGGGTAGCCCAGCGAAAGGCGCATGAGAAAGCGATCCAGCTGTGATTCAGGGAGGGCAAATGTACCGCCGGAGCTGACCGGGTTCTGCGTGGCGACCACGAAAAAGGGCTCGGGCAAAGGTCGCGTCGCGCCCTCGATCGTTACCTGCCCTTCTTCCATGGCTTCAAGCAACGCACTCTGGCTCTTCGGTGTAGCCCGGTTGATTTCGTCCGCCAGCACCAGCTCGGCGAAGATCGGTCCCGGATGAAACACAAACTGAGCGCTTTCCTTGTCAAATACCGAGGTGCCGAGAATATCGCCCGGCAGCAGGTCGGAGGTGAACTGGATGCGCTGGAAATCCAGCCCCATGACCTTCGCAAGCGCATGGCTCAAGGTCGTCTTGCCCATACCGGGCAGGTCCTCGACCAGTAGGTGCCCCCTCGCCAGCAGGCAGGCCATGGCTAATCGCACCTGCGATTGCTTGCCGAGCAGCACTTCATTGACCGACCGCAGACAGACTTCCAATCGGGTGCGCATGCAACTCTCCTTTGTTTGTTCCTTCGATCCTACTGACCCGGCCAGCGCAGGCAAAGCGGTGAAACTTGGTGTTGCGAACTTGTGATACGTCACTTGATCCGGCGGGTGACGACGCCACACCGCTTCACAGCTTGGGTCGCTTCCTGACCCAAGCGATCAGAAACATGAGTGCCTGCTAGGGTCGCTGCATCTCGAAACGCTCGCGCGTATAGCTGTACGCCGCACCGCCCAGCCTGCCAACCAGATCAAGCCGGGCCGAATCGACGCGACCTCGCTCATCGAGAACACTGTCGTCGATGTGCGCCAACAACACTTCGGCGAAGATGAGCTGACAATTAGGCGACTCGGGCGGATACGGCAGGATCTGCGCTACGCGACATTCGAAGGCAACCGGCGCACCGGCGACCCGCTGCACCTTCACGAGGCTAGCCGGTTCGCTGGCAATCACGCAGTGCTCAAACTCGCTGATGCCGTGTGGCAAGGTAGCCGCAGAGGCGTTCATCGCTTCGGCTTGCTCGGCGCAGACGAGCTGAACAACGAGCTCCCCTGTCTCGTGCGCGTTCCGGGCGGTGTCTTTTGGTAGGCCGTCTTTCAAGCCGACGTTGATCAGCAACGTTGGAGGGTTACTGCTGATGACCTGGAAGAAGCTGAACGGGGCAAGATTGCTGACGCCCGAGGTCGAGCAAGTCGAGACCCAGGCAATCGGTCGCGGCGTAATGGTGGACGTTAGCCAACGATAGGCCTCGACTGGTGCCAGCGTGGAAAAATCAAGCTGCATGTAGATCCCTGCTGAATCGGTTCCGTGATTGCGTGGAACCGATGGATAAGGAAGTGGCAGCCAGGCGACCGCCACAACATGGCAACAACATCAGCGTCCTGCGCGCGACTCACGCAGATAGAAACGGGCCTTCTTAGCCTTCTCCACGCAGCCCTGGTAGGCCTCGAATTGTTGCTGGGTCTTGGCGCCGGTCAGCAGTGCCATCGCCTTGGAATAGCTGACGGTGCCGGCGAAGCCTTCCGCCTCGGCCAGGCTTTGCTCTTCCCAGGCGGCGTTCAGCTGAGATGCACAGCTGTCTCGGTAGGCAGTCTTGGCGGCGCAACCGGTCAGGGTCAGTGCCAACAGCGATAGACAGATTAAGTTCTTCATCCCTAGATCCTCGTTTTGAGACCTGCTCAGTGTTGATGACCCGCAGCGCGCTCGCGCAAGAACTCGACGACCGCGTTTTGCTCACCAGCGAACTCGATTCTGGCGGCCTTGTTTTCACGCTGGTAGGCATACATCGGATCGTAGTACTGCCTCAACAACGCCTCGATCCATCCGCGGTGCAGATCAACCGAACCCGTACTTGCCTGTTCGGCAAGTGCCTGATCCATGATCGCTGCCAGCCGTGTGTAGCATTCGCCGCCGAGCCGCTTGCTGATATTGACCAGGCTTTGCTGCAAACGCTCGGCAAATGCGGTGAAACCTTCGTCGCCGAACTCGGTGGTGAACTCTGCACAGAGATCGATCACATAGTCCTTGAGGATACGATCAACCCGGCCCTCGAAACTGTCTTCGAGCCAGACCAGCGGATAGTGCTGCATACCCTGGAACAAGGGCAGCGGGATAGAACAGCGTCCGACCAGCCGCGCTTCATCTTCCAGCACGAACTGCCTGGCACCGGCTTTCTGCATCTTCAACAAGCGGATCGCCAGAGCGTTCTCGAAGTCGATCTGCACCGGCTGCGGGGTGGCGCGCTTGCCAAAGCTAGAGCCGCGATGATTGGCAATGCCTTCCAGATCAACTCCGTCTTCCAAACGCGCCAGCACCTCGGTTTTACCCGTCCCGGTCATACCGCCGACCAGCACGAAATTGTCATGCGCGGCCGCACGCTCTATGGTCTCCAGCAGAAAATGGCGCATCGCCTTGTAGCCACCGGTCACGCGCGGATAGTCGATCCCCGCCTCGGTCTTGAGCCACTGCTGGACCAGCTGCGAGCGCAATCCACCGCGGAAACAGTAGATATAGCCCTGAGGGTTGTTGCGGGCGAAGTCGGCCCAAGCCTGAATACGCTCAGCCTTGACTTGACCACTCACCAGCCGATGGCCCAGTTCGATCGCCGCTTCTTGACCATGCTGTTTGTAACAGGTGCCAACCTTCTGGCGCTCGAGATCGTTCATCAGCGGCAGGTTGACCACGCCAGGGAACGCGCCCTTGGCGAATTCCACAGGCGCTCGTGCGTCCATCATCGGCACATCGTTAAGAAACAGCTCGGCAAAATTATCGGTATCGCCACGCATCAACGTACCTCGACGGCAAAGGCGCCGGCTTCGATCAACTCACCGATCGGCTGGAGCATCAGGCCGAGTTCAGCGGCAACTGCGAGGAATTCTGCCTCCCCTTCAGGGGCAACGGCGACCAACAATCCGCCGCTGGTCTGCGGATCGCACAACAACTGCTTCTGCACTTCGTCAATGGGAGCAATACGGTCACCATAACTCTCGAAGTTGCGCCCCGTACCGCCAGGCACACAGCCCTGTTCGAGGTAATACTCGACACCTTCCAGACGCGGCACGTGGGCGTAGTCGATGCACGCAGTCACAGCGCTGCCATCAGCCATTTCGACCAGATGTCCGAGCAGCCCGAAACCGGTGACGTCCGTCATCGCACGCACGCAGTCGAGCTTGCCGAAGCGGCTACCAGGTGTATTGAGCGTGCACATCCAGTCACGCGCCCTGCCGACATCCTCGGGTCTCAATTTGGCCTTTTTCTCCGCGGTCGTGAGAATGCCTATACCTAGTGGCTTGGTCAGATAGAGCTTGCAGCCAACCGAGGCTGTGTCGTTACGTTTCATCTGGTTCTTTTTGACCAGACCGGTCACGGCCAGGCCGAATATCGGTTCGGGCGCGTCGATCGAATGCCCGCCGGCTAGCGGAATGCCTGCGGCCTCACACACGGCTCGGCCACCCGCGATGACCTCGCGCGCCACCTCAGGCGGCAGCACGTTGACGGGCCAGCCAAGGATGGCGATCGCCATGAGAGGATCACCGCCCATCGCGTAGATATCACTGATGGCGTTGGTCGCGGCGATACGGCCGAAGTCGAAGGGATCGTCGACGATTGGCATGAAGAAATCGGTAGTCGATACCACGCCGCGTTCTTCGTCGATGCCGTAGACCGCGGCATCATCACGCGAGGCATTTCCGACCCACAGGCGGGGGTCAAGGTTCTGTGCCCCGCTGCCGGCGAGGATCACGTCCAGCACCTTGGGCGAAATCTTGCAGCCGCAGCCGGCACCGTGGCTGTATTGGGTGAGGCGGATGGGTTCGCTCATCTGGGAAAGACTCTCGTGATGCTGGCAAAACGGGCGTCGATTGTAGCAAGGCTGGTGACCACATCGCTGCGGCGTGAGCCGAAGGGATTGCACGGAAACGACCAGCTCCTAGCTTTAGCTTGAAGCTTGTAGCCTGAAGCTGGAAGCTATCGCCCAACGCCAATAGGGAGAACTACATGGGCAACAAGGTCGCACTGGTGTTGGGGTCGGGGGGGGCTCGCGGTTACGCGCACATCGGCGTAATCGAAGAACTCGAGACCCGGGGCTACGAGATCACCTGTGTTGCAGGTTGTTCGATGGGCGCAGTCGTAGGCGGGATCTACGCAGCCGGGAAACTTGGGGAATACCGCGAATGGATTGAAAGCCTGGACTACTTCGACATGCTGCGATTGGTCGATCCGAGTTTCAGCCTCGGGGCGATACGCGGCGAGAAGATTTTCGGACGCATCAGGGAGATGCTCGGCTCGGTCAACATTGAGGACTTGCCAATCCCATTCACGGCCGTCGCCGCCGACCTGACGAATCAGCAGGAGATCTGGTTTCAGGAGGGCAATCTGGAACTGGCGATGCGCGCCTCGGCAGCTATCCCAAGCCTGTTCACGCCGGTCATGCAAGGCAACCGGATGCTGGTCGACGGCGGCATACTCAATCCCCTGCCCATCGTGCCGGTGGTCTCTAGCCACAGCGACGTCATCATCGCCGTCAATCTCAACGCCAACAACCATCGGCAATACCCGCTGCCGGAAATAATCCGCCCAGGACGCTTCGATGCCATGGTCAGCTCGATCAGCTCACACCTGCCGTTCTGGCGCAGCAAAGGGCTCGAAGAGCATATTGCCGAACTCACTGCCGTTGGTGGACCTGGCGAGGCCCAGCCGCCGGCCGCCCCATCTGGGCAAAGCGCGCCGAAGTCGGCCGAGGGATCGATGGTGATTGATGTGGGCGGCCCGGCATCCTTGCTGGAGCTCATCAACCAGAGCTTCGAAGTGATGCAATCCTCATTGACCCAATACAAGATCGCTGGCTATCCGCCCAACGTCCTGGTGAACATCCCCAAGCGCGCCTGCCGTTTCTACGAATTCTACAAAGCCCCTGAGCTGATCAAGTTGGGACAGATCGTTGCCAGCGATGCGCTGGACAAATACGAGAGCGAGCAGCTCTAGCGGCTCGAACCTGCGTAACCGACCGGCAACAGAGCTGCCAGCAACAGTCAGCTAGTCGCGTACCGCTGCATCTTCCAGTTGATCACTCGGACGCTTTGCTGGCGAGACGATGCCTGGCACTTCCTTGACCAGCCAGTCTTCCAGCAGGCTGTAAGCAACTGCCAAGAGCGTCGGACCGAGGAACAGCCCCATGAAGCCGAACGCCAACACGCCACCAAACACGCCAAGCAGCACCACCACCAAGGGCAGGTTACCGCCGCGGCTGATCAGGTAGGGTTTCAGCACGTTGTCCACGCCACTGATGATGAACATGCCCCATATCCCCAGAAATACGGCCATGCCGTACTGACCCTGCCAGGCAAGCCAGAGCGTGGCGGGGCCCCAGATCAGCGGCGGCACCATCAGGAAACTGAAAGCGAAGGTCAGCAGACCGAGGATCAGCGCACCGGGTATGCCGGCAATGCTGAATCCGACGTACGCCAGAATCGCCTGGGCAGCCGCGGTGCCGATCACACCGTTAACGACACGCTGAACCGTACCGGCTACCAACTCCAGGTAGTGATCAGCGCGGTCACCAATCAGTCGATGCAGCAGACTATGTACGAACGCAGCCAGTTTCGGCCCATCTCGATAAAAGAAGAACACCAGTACCAGGCTGAGCGCCAGTTCCAGCATCCCACCGCCAACGCGTGCGCTGCGCACCAACAACCAGTTGCCCACCTGACCTATATAAGGCCGGATCGTCGCGAAGAAGGCCGTACCTTGCTCATCCAGCGTGTTCCAGAGACTCAGCAGGTTGTCGCCAATCAGCGGCAATTCAGCGAGCCACGCCGGCGGTGGCGGCAGCCCCTGCACCTGCAGATTGTGCACCAGCACGTTGACCTCGCGGATCTGGTCGGCAATGTTGAACCCCAACCAGACCAGCGGCACGGCTACCAGGACCATCCATCCGCCCGTTAAAAGGGTGGCGGCAAGCGTGGAATTGCCGTTCATCCATCGGGTGAGTACGCGCATGATCGGCCAGCTGGCGAATGCCAGCACCGCCGCCCAGAAGAGCGCTGAGGCAAACGGGGCCAACACCCACACGCAGGCGCCGAGCAACACCAGGAGCAGAATCTGCACCAGCAGACGATCGTTGTTGAGCATGGTGTTACCTATGGAAGAAGGTGGCGCACTTTAGAACAAAGTGCGCCTGGAAGAGCAGTGGCTTTTGCAGACTGAAACGGAGCCTCAACGCAACAACGTGATCCGCAGCCCATCCTCGTCGGTGGCTTCTGCTTCGATGCGCCGCGCCTTGATCCTCTCTTGCGTCAGCGCTTCGTACCAAGCCGCTGCGCCCTTGCCTCTCAATGCGACCCGTATCGTACTATCGAGCCGCAGCACGTTCGCCAGCAGCGCCCCCCACTCTGCCGTGGGCTCTTGTGGTAATCGCGGCAGCCAGAGTTCGCCGGTGCTTTTCAGCTGACGCAACAGGGTGCCCGGATTCGGCAGGATAATACCGAGCGGCTCATCCGGCTGGAACTGCTCCACTTGCAGATAGGGACGGCCGTTGCCACGGGTAACGCCATAGAGCGCCATGAGCCGATCCGAATCGCCAGGCAGGCGCGCCAGCAGGTAAGCCTGCCTTGCCTCCGGGCCGTAAAGTGTCGAGCGGTGAAACACTTCATTGGCCCACAGGCTGCTCGACCCGCATTCGCGCCCCTCACACCAGAAAAGCAGCTCAGCGCCCTCCTGCAACAGGCGACTCCGCGACCGCTCGAAGGCCTCTATGCCCGTATGGACGTCGGGCAACCTATAAGTCACCGCCGTCAGATAGCCGCTGGCGGTGATCTGATCGCTCATTCGTAGCCGCCCACTGATACGCCGAATCGAATCAAGAGGATAGGTTCGGTCCAGCACGTCGCGCTCTTTGAAGGCCACAATTTCAGACTGTGGGTATCGTGGCAGCATGTCGAAATCTCGGCTGCCCGGAAGGTCTGCCGCTTCAGTGATGCCGACAGCCAAGAACAGCCCTGTTACCGATATAACTCGCATACGGCACCTCAATGGAGCACCGCCGTCGACGCGGTCCGACCGTTGGAGATGGCAATGGTATGGAAGTCAATCATCGAGGTGGTCCCTGCTGAAGCGATGGCCCAGCGTCACCAGTTGCTAAAAGCAAGTCAAGCAGGGCTTTGCGACAGATTCTTGCGTAACGCCGTCCTGCCTCGGCTCAGCCTGCGAAGAACGGATTGAAAACGGCCGCCACCGCCTCAGCACCGAGCTGATCATCCAGGTGCAAATGATGGCCGCCGGGAAGGCGATGCAGCTCGAACGGCAAGGTCTGGGTTAGTTCGACCATGGCTGGCTGGTTGAGCAACCCTTGCTCCGCCAGGATCAGGCTCGCCGGGCAGGCTACGCGATGCACGAATGCCAAGGCGTGAGCGCGGGTCAGTCGCATCGATGACGGCAGCATCAAACGCGCATCGGTTCGCCAGGTATAGCCTCCAGGAACCGGCATCAGTCCTCGCTGCGCAAGCCGCTCGGCCGCCTCGTGACTAACCGCCCCCACGCCTTTCATGCGTGCCGCAACAGCCTGCTCGAAGGTGGCGTAAACCGGCTTTCGCTTGTCGTCCACGGCGAGCAGCTTTTGCAGCGATTCGCCAAGCTTCTGTGGCGCAGTTTCGGCTTCGCCAGTAAAGGGAATCACCCCATCGATCAATGCCAGCCGCTCGACCCGCTCAGGCATGGCTCCGGCCAGCAACACCGACACGATGGCGCCCATCGAGTGTCCCAATAAGGAGAACCGCTTCCAGCCGAACTGCTCGGCCGTCTGCAGTACATCGTGCGCGTAGTCCCAGATGTTATAGGCGGCACCGAGCGGTCGATGATCGGAATGGCCGTGTCCTGGAAGGTCTAGCGCAACGATGCGGAGACCCTCGAGCAACGGCGCCAAACGAGAGAAGGTAGCCGCATTGTCCAACCAACCGTGTAGGGCAATGACAGGCTGGCCGTCCTCCGGACCGTACAGGTGGGCAGCGACCTCGATATGGGGCAGGCTTAGCCGGATCTCTTCGAACGTAACACTCATGCAGCACCCCTTCTGTTCGATTCGCTCCAGCGAGTGAACAACTGCCTGAGCAGGACCGCTGTGTCATCCGGTCGCTCAAGCGGAAACATATGCCCACCAGGTAAGGTGTGTGCCTCCCCGTGGGCAACCAGTCGCAACAAATAGAGATGATGAGGCAGCACCACCCGGCTCTGACGCCCGCGCACCACGGCCAGCGGCATTTTCAGTGCATGGGGCCAGCCGGGCGTCACATGCGGCACGCTGCGATAGATCCGAATCTCCGTTTCCGGATCGAAGCGCAAGCGGACGCCTTGCTCGGTGGGCTCCAAACCATGCTCGACATACGCATCCAGGCAGGCAGGATCAAAGGCGCGAAACAGTGCTTTGCTCGCAAAGTAACGCCGCGCTTCGTCGACGCAGCTGAACTGCTCGCGACGGCCCAGGGTACGGCCGGCAGGCGTCAGGCGATCAATGAAACCAAAACGTTTGCCCGCCCAGATCAGCGTCTGATCGAGCCAGGTCGGCATGGGTGAATCGAGCATGATCACCCCACGATAGAGCTCCGGACGTTGCAAGGCAGCGTGGTAATGCAGCATTCCGCCAAGCGAATGCCCGACACCCCAGACCGGCTCCTGCAACCTGACCAGCTGCTCAATAAGCTCTTGCACCAGGTTCTGCCAATTGTCATTCACCGGAAAGCGCGGGTCATGGCCGTGCTGATCGAGGTGGGTAACGGCGTACTCGGGCGTCAGGTTTTCGAACAGCTTGTGATAGGTAGCCGATGGAAAACCGTTGGCGTGAGCGAAAAAAATGCGTTGCGTCATGGGTTCTAAGCAGCTGAATGGAAACGACGGCCATTGTCTGGCGCCCCTTCCCTTAACGGCAATCGGCCGAAGCGGCAGAAGCAAAGGCAGTCCTGCCAAACAAGGGCGTCTACAACGTCCCTACAGGTTGTGGGCTGTTTTCGCCAAGAGGTACGACTGCAACGGTCAAACGCGAGATGCAGCTCAGCTTGCCGTCATCTCCGTGCAGCCGTATATCCCAGACGTGACTGGAGCGTCCAAGATGAACCGGACGGCAGACTGCAGTGACACGGCCGCTGCGCACCGCGCGGATATGGTTGGCGTTCACTTCCAGGCCGACACAATAGAATCGGTTGGGGTCGATGCACTGATAGCTAGCCATTGAGCCAACGGTCTCAGCGAGCACAACCGAAGCGCCGCCGTGCAGCAGACCATAAGGCTGGTGGGTGCGGGAGTCGACAACCATGCTCGCCGTGAGACAGTCCTCTTCGACTGCTTCGAAACGAATATCGAGCAGTTCGACAATGGTGTTCTGCCGGTTGGCGTTGAGTTGTTCAAGGCTCGGTGGACGTTGCCAGATGCTCACGTGTGTCGCTCTCCTGTTTTTATCATTGTTTATGGATCATCACCTGCAGCAGTAGGCACAGCATAGATAGGATGCGTTGACTTCAGGCCGGGTGCCGCAGCCCAACCAGGTGCATCAACCCCGCCGCCACATGTTCCCCTTCCAATTCCGCCAGGCTGGCGGTTGCCATTGGTATGGGCGCTTCACGGTGACCACTGACCAGCCAGCCGCCGAACACACCGACAAAGGGCTGATGAGTGACCAGCAGCACATGCTGTTCGCTGCGACGATCAAGATAGAGCAGCGCATCGGCCGGGTCAGATTCCGGCGTCAGCCAGGGTACGGTTTCAACTGGACCGCCGAAACCGAGTGTCTGCCGAACAAGTTCAGCGGTCTGTTGGGCTCGCTGGTAGGGGCTTGCCAGAATGGCCTGCACCGGTCGCCCTTGCAGATGCGCGGCAGCGCCCTCCACTTCAACTCGACCGGCTGCAGTGAGGTTACGCTCGGCATCAGTGCGGTTCCGGGGCTCAGCTTCGCCGTGGCGTAGCAGCCACAACCTCACGGCTGAGGCTCCTGCTCCGAAGGGGCCGATTGCACGGGAGGAGCTGCATCCCGGTCGGCTGGACGCGGCTTGGGCCAGTCGGACATTGGCCAGGGTTTGCGGTCCGTATTGAAGGTGCCAAAACGACCAATTTGCGCCACATACTGGCTGAGGCTGTCACCGAGCTCCAGCAAGCTGTCATTCGCTTTGCCGTTAACCGCCTGCAGCACCAGCTGCGCCACGACAATGACCAGCAATACCAATTCAGCCAGTTGCCAGACAAAAAAGAAAACCAGCATCCAGAGTGCGCGCAGAATCAGCGACTCGCGCTCTGCGCTGCGTTGTGATGTGTTCATTGATAGCTCCGTTGTCGTATCAGAAACCGTCGGTGGAAATGAAATCGACGTCAGTCTTCGGTTCGCCGCGCATCAGCAGCGCAATGACCTGATCCAGCGTACGCCCCTCGAACAGAATGGCATGCAGACCTGCGACCAGCGGCATGTAGACCTGCAGCTCCTCTGCCTTGACCTTCAAAACCTTGATGGTGTTGACGCCTTCAGCGACTTCACCCAGCCGTGACACGGCCTCATCGAGACTCAACCCCTCGCCGAGGGCATAGCCCACCTGAAAGTTTCGGCTTTTCGTTGAGGTACAGGTCACGATTAGGTCACCCACTCCGGCCAAGCCGAGGAAGGTCATCGGATTCGCTCCGAGCCTAACAGCAAAACGGGTCATTTCGGCCAGGGCGCGAGTGATCAGCATACTACGGGTGTTTTCTCCCATACCGAGCGCCGCGGCCATGCCGGCCATGATGGCGTAAACGTTTTTCAATGCGCCGCCAAGCTCGACGCCAAACCGATCCGAACTGGCATAGACACGAAAGGTCCGCCCATGCAGCGCCTGCTGCACACAACGGCAAAGCGCCTCGTCGTCACTGGCCACAACCGTCGCAGTCAGAGCGTGTTCAGCCACTTCGCGCGCCAGATTGGGACCTGATATCACGCCGATGCGGGCCTGAGGCGCGATCTGTTCCAGAATCTGACTCATCAGCATGAAGCCCTGCGCCTCGATGCCTTTAGTTGTGCTTACCAACATCTTGCCCGACAGCTGCTCTGCGAAGGGGGAAAGAGCCTGGCGCAAGGCACTGGAGGGAAGCGCAACAAAGATCAGCCGACAATCGGCCAGCGTCTGCCCTAGATCAGTGACAGCGTTTACGGCCGGCAGCAGCGTCACGCCTTTCAAATAGCGCGGGTTCTGGCGGTGCGCTCGAATACTCTCGGCCTGCTCGGCATCGCGCATCCACAAGCGGACGCTGTGACCGTTCTCGGCGAGCAGGTTTGCGATGGCGGTTCCGAAGCTGCCGCCGCCAAGCACCGCGATGGGTTGCTGTTCAGTCATGAGGGATCCGTTTAGGCACCAAGTGCAATGGCTGGCATTATACGTGCCGCTTCGAGCGCAACCAGTGCAAACCCCGATACCCGCGGAATCATCAGATTACAATTTCCGGCCGATCTACCGAGCTGTGTCGCAGACGTAGCAAGGAGACATTCCCCAATGGTCTATACAGAGGCAGAACGTCACATGGTCGTGGTGACGGGTCAGGAGTGTTAAAGTATGGGCCCGTTTCCACCATGGTCGTCTCGTGGTTGGTCGAAACGAGCGGTACTCATGTCCCTGCGCTGTGACTTTAAGCGCAAGGCAGCAGTCTATGACTAGTCTTATGACCGGACTCGCTATTGTCGAGTCGGATGAATGCAGCAAGCCCTCCATAAAGGGACCATTGAGGAATACGCATGACCAAACAACAGGCCTTTACTCGGGAAGATCTGCTCCGTTGCAGCCGCGGCGAGCTGTTCGGCCCCGGTAATGCGCAACTGCCGGCACCGAACATGCTAATGGTCGACCGCATCGTTCATATCAGCGAAGTCGGCGGCAAGTACGGCAAGGGCGAGCTGGTTGCTGAGCTGGATATCAATCCTGACCTCTGGTTCTTTGCCTGCCATTTCGAAGGGGACCCAGTCATGCCTGGCTGCCTGGGCCTCGACGCCATGTGGCAACTGGTCGGCTTCTACCTAGGCTGGCAAGGCAACCCAGGCCGTGGTCGTGCGCTGGGATCTGGCGAGGTCAAATTCTTCGGTCAGGTCCTGCCGACCGCCAAGAAAGTTACCTATAACATCCATATCAAACGCACCATCAGCCGCTCTCTGGTTCTCGGCATCGCCGATGGCACCGTTAGCGTGGATGGTCGCGAGATCTACAGTGCCGAAGGTTTGCGTGTCGGCCTGTTCACATCTACTGATAGCTTCTGAAGGACTTCCGCATGCGTCGCGTCGTAATCACCGGCCTGGGCATCGTTTCATGCCTCGGCAATGACAAAGAGACCGTTTCCGCCAACCTGCGGGCCAGCCGCCCCGGTATTCGCTTCAATCAGGCCTATGCCGATATGGGGCTGCGTAGCCAGGTCTCCGGCTCGGTCGACCTGAACCTCGAAGAGCTGATCGACCGCAAGGTTTTGCGCTTCATGGGCGATGCGGCGGCTTACGCCTATCTGGCGATGCAACAGGCTCTCGAAGATTCGGGGCTCAGCGCCGATGATATCTCCGATCCACGCATCGGCCTGATCGCCGGCTCCGGCGGCGCTTCCACCATCAATCAGATGGAAGCCATCGACATCCTTCGCGAAAAGGGCGTCAAGCGCATCGGCCCATACCGCGTACCGCGCACCATGAGTAGCACGGTATCCGCCTGCCTCGCAACGCCGTTCCGGATCAAGGGCATCAACTACTCCATCGCCTCGGCCTGCGCGACCAGTGCGCATTGCATCGGCCATGCGATGGAGCAGATTCAGATGGGCAAGCAGGATGTCGTCTTTGCCGGCGGCGGCGAGGAAGAACACTGGAGCCAGAGCTGCCTGTTCGACGCCATGGGCGCCCTGTCCAGCCAGTACAACGCGACGCCGGAAAAGGCCTCGCGGGCTTACGACGCCAAGCGTGACGGTTTCGTCATCGCCGGCGGCGGCGGCATGGTAGTGGTTGAAGAGCTGGAGCATGCGCTCAAGCGCGGCGCCACGATCTATGCGGAAATCGTCGGTTACGGCGCTACTTCCGATGGCTACGACATGGTGGCACCGAGCGGCGAAGGCGCACTGCGTTGCATGCAGCAAGCAATGGCCACAGTCGAAGGTGACATTGATTACCTGAACACCCATGGCACCTCTACACCAGTGGGTGACGTCGCTGAGAGCAAGGCCGTACGCAACATGTTTGGCGATAAGATCCCAGCCATTAGCTCGACCAAGAGCCTGTCCGGACATTCGCTGGGCGCTGCAGGTGTCCACGAAGCGATCTATTGCATGCTGATGATGCAGGGCAACTTCATTGCTGGCTCGGCCAACATTGAAGAGCTCGATGCAGAGGTCGCCGATATGCCGATCGTTCGCGAAACCCGCGAAGATGCGAAAATCGACACCATCATGAGTAACAGCTTTGGCTTTGGCGGTACCAACGCAACGCTGGTACTGAAGCGCTGGAAAGGCTGATCGATTCCTCGCCACAAACAATAACGGCGCCTAAGGGCGCCGTTATTGTTTGTGGTGTGTTTTGTTCACTGGTAGATCACGCCGGTTCGAGTAGCCTAAGCGGGACGCGACTTGGTAGACGCACGCGGATCAGGACGTCTGCACAGCGCCTTCTACATCTCCGTGCGCCATGCATGATGCTGCGGTAAAAAGCGCATCCGTCGAGGAGTTCAACGCGGTCTCGGCCGAGTCCTGAATCACGCCAATGATGAAGCCGACCGCAACGACTTGCATCGCCAGGTCGTTAGAAATTCCGAACAGGCTGCACGCCAGCGGAATCAGCAGCAGC
>CETJ01033071.1_pt1 | contig 21299 bp, 14 predicted proteins | sample 531341 | NCBI WGS metagenome assembly CETJ01 (sample SAMEA2622677, study PRJEB7988) | marine metagenome | isolation source: saline water (ENVO:00002010), including | reverse complement strand
AGTTCTTTTATATATTTATACCTTTCATTCAGAAGATCGGCACCACACATGGATAGTTTGTTGTATGTGCCATTATATCCAAATGACGAGCTATATTATTATTCTTCCATGCCGCCTGTGTACCATCATGCGGCGCAACTTGATACCAAATAAACCCCTCGTGTGAACTTGCATCATCCCAATTATCTCCTTTATGAACATAAAAATCTTCTTCACCAAACGCTACTACTTGCCAACCATGGGTAGTATCATCCGCTTGGTGTCCTTGGGCCCATGCACTATTCTTTTTATCAATAACCCAACTTTTTATACCACATCCTAATCCATAATATTGAGTAAACATATATACTAGTTGTTTATTTCTGCTCATTACAATTCGTTGCCCATACGGTCCTGAATCTCTTCCATATGTTGTACCATTTAAAGTATGTGAATCTAATGTTGTAAACGCACCAATAGTAACCAAACAGGATTTAATTTCCATTCCGGTTCCTCCAGTACCAGTATTATCTATTGTAACAACAGGATGAGGTTCAACACTATAATCATAATGACTACCACCATTAACTACAGTTGTGCTTGTTGCTCTTCCTTTTGTTACTGTAACAGTACCTGTTGCTTTTGTTCCAGCACCATCTGCTGGATCTGCAATAGTAATAATCGGAGCCGAAAGATATCCTTTACCTGGTTTAGTAATAATAAGACGATATACTTTATTGCTTGGTTGGTCAGCAGGGTCTTGGTTTGCTTTAACCCGCCATGTATTGTCTATTATTCCTAAGTTAAAGCTAATATTTAAATTCATCATAGTAGCATAAACTTGGCCATCATCTCCCATGGTAAATTTACCAGATCGTTGTGATTCTGCGTATGAAGAATTAAATCCTGTTCCCCAGGTAAACAATACATAAACTGCATTTTCTTCTTTTAACACATCTTCTAATGCAGTTAATCTATCTATTTTAGGAACATTAGTATAAACTTTCATAATGAAATTCGCAATACCATCGGTTAATTGATTAGCAACCGTAAGTTCCTGTCTTGTTTTATTATACGTTAATGTTCCATATGCCGATAGAGGCTTGGTACTGGGGTCTTCGTTGTACGTAATTTCAAACATAGAAGGCGAACCTCTAAATTCCTGCATAAACCACGAATCGTGACTTGCCCATGTTACATGGGTACCAGGCATCCATTTTTCTCTTAAATGAAGATAATGCCCTTGATATTTCATATAAGTTTGTCTATGGTCTAAATCACACGAACCTACCTCAACATTTTCATATCTAAATGCGTTTCCATAATCATGGAATCTTGATGTTGGCATAGCCCCATGGCCTATTTTAATTCTATAATGTCCGCATTCACCAACAGCATCTGTTCTACTTGGGTGTTGTTCGCCTGTGCTTGTATTGCCTGTGGTAGCATGACATTGAGTTTTTAACCAACAATGATTATTATGAGCACCCCAATTTTTATGGTGGCCAGCATATAGAGAGGTGGTGTCGCCGCCGTCTCCGCCTGTGTACCAATGGGCGCCTTGTGATTTATATGCTCTGCGTTCATATGGTCTAAAATATTGATCATATGTAATACTTCCACCAGTATAATTACTATGAGCACTCCATATAGAAAATTGAGGTTTTGCTTCGTCGCGTGTCCCTTTGTAATTTTGATAGTTTGTATAAACACCCATTTCTCCGTCGGATCGTGTTTGTTGTTCTCTATGAATTCCGCCACCTAATGGTGAGACTTCTGAGGTAGATGTAGATTGAGTGGCTCGTTCTCTATCAAGTCCACTTTCATTTAACTCAGCATTTTCTAAATTAACTCTACCTTTATAAACTTCTTTGGGATTAGATTCTATTTGATCTAATGCTTTAGCCAAAAAGCTAACATTTGAGGCAGTAGAAGTAGATGCTAAGTCATATACTCTATCTATCAATTTTTGTTTTATATTGTTGAAAGTTGCCATTTATTTTCCTTTTATATAATTGGTATCAATGTTGGATATGTTGTATAATGAGGAACAGTTGACGCCATTGCTCTTGACATTTCAGTTCGCATCCATGTACCTGTATTATGGTCTTGTCTCATAATATATAATCGATATGATGCGTCAGGTCCGTGTTTATTACGAGCATAACTTCCAACAAATCCTTCTTCTCCAAATGGACCCCATTGACATCCATCTGATGTCTGTCGAACATACCATGCAGTTTGATATCTACTCCATCGTCTATCTATAACCCATGCAGACATACCACATCCATAATTATAAAATGGTGATTGCAAAATAACATTTCTATGATTTCTACTCATAATGTTAACATGGCCACATCCTGCAGATGTACCACCCGGATGAGTTCCGCCTGCTTCTCTTCCATAAATATCATTACAATAATGATAATCCACTACGTCGGTTCTATTATCATACCCTATCACATCTTCATTTAAATATTCATCTTGGTTTTTGTAACCTGCCATTGCCGCGTGTTTGTTCCAAACAGGAACAAAACCGTTAGCATAATAATCATCATCAGTTACACCATCTACAGTATATCTATTACATCTATGTAAAGAATGACATGAGCTATGAGTGATACTCCAATAAATATCACCAGTATCTACCATGCAAATTTTCATACCTTCTCTACCTTCTGCTCGTTGACCTGGATCATAAAGGGTTTGTGCAAATACAGATCGACCATTAATACTATATTCTAGAGCATATCCGTGATCACTTGTAGGATTGTAAGTACCTCGAGCGCCTCCATCTTCCATTCTAGTTTGCATTGTTGCTGATGTGGTATTATCTAATGCAACATTTATATCAGTAGATAAATTAATATCAGGTACATTTTTATAAATTTTTGTATCAAAATAATAACCAGTACTGCCTTCCTGGTCTGTAACGACATGATTTCTGTTTAAAACTGCTAATTCTTTACGCTCTGCATTATGTGTTAAGGAACCGTATGCGGCAGAATCCCCATTTACAGTAGCTTTTTGAGAATAATCTAAGTTAGCCGCTCCCGGCAAAATCTTTTTATTTCGTAATCTAATAGATTGATTTTGATATATTAGATATGTATATTTGTCTGTTGGTTCGTAGTTACCAGTTTCGACTTGTTCGTTTCTTTTTTCATGATTCGGCCCAATACCACTTGATTGGTTATTTTCATTATTCCAAAAATTACGTGCCAAGCATGCCGCAGGCCCGCCTAGAATTAAATTACTATTACCGTGTGGACCACATGTATCTGCACCATTATTATAACAATGATGACTAGCTGTAGTACCAGCAGTATTAAAATAACAATTATTACCATTCCAAGTAAAACATGCACTTCGTTGTCCTGTTGACCAAGGTCCCCACATTCCACCAGTTTGTCCACCATAATGATGGCACCATGTCCAGGAAGAATTACCGCATGGTTCGCATTTCTCATCATAAACTGTTACACCGCAGGCCCAAGTATAATGTGAAGTATAAATACCAAATTGAGCAGGTGATGAATTTCTACTGTCTTGTTGGCCACTGTTCCATCCTGGCATTGCAGTATGAGGTACTTCCTGCTGTATTGGTCGTTGGCCATAACAGTCGGGACCTGTACCACCAGTATATGTATCTTCTTTAACTTTTTTGTTTAACACTTCTAGCGATTTAGATAGGTATGTTAAATCTTTTACTGTAGTACTAGAATCAGCACCTAATGTATTAATCTTATCAATTAATTTTTGTTTGACTATAGATTCTTTTCTAGGTATTATTTCATCTACTCGTTCTTGGTTGTAATTCATTTTTTATATTCCTTAATAATTCATTGGTACTAAGCACGGATAATTTGTTGTCCACCAACTATTGTTATCTATTTGGCCGCCTGTGTCTGTTTCTACCCATGATCCGTCTGTTTCTTTTTGTATAAAACATATCACGGATTGAGATCCTGGCCAATCCCAGTTATGATTTCGTGATATTACAAATCCTTTATCACCATATGGTCCTACCTGAGCACCATGAGTTGTGGTTAGCCAATTATATCCATTTGCAAAAGAATTTCTGTCTTTACTAACAATATAACTTATCATACCTTTTTGATACTGATGATAGCTAACAAATAGATATACATTTTTCTTATCTCTACTTTGAACTAACATGTGTCCGTGCCCACCACTTTGTGCCTGACCATAATTAGTAGAATGCACCGCTGTTTGATTATGGGTACCATAAGTAAGAGTTGTATCACCGGCATCTCTTGTTAATTTTACAATATGAAGATACGCAGTTGGCTCATGTGTTGTTACGTACATTGATCCATCATCACATAATACAATTTTATTATTTTCGTATGTTTCTAGATCGCCCGAATTATATCCATCAGCATGTACATAATCTAATGATACAGAGCCAGCTTCTGCCGCAGTTAAAACAGCACCTAAATCTGTTTTTCGATTTATTTCTGGTATAGTTTTATAAATTTTTACAGTAAATGTACTTGATGATAATTGTCTGTTAAGAACAACCAATTCTGCGAGTGATTTATTATAAGAAACACCACCTCGATTACTGTTAGTATTATTGGCGGTATTATGTGAGCTTAGTGACGTATGATCATATGCTAAATGCCGCAAACGTAACTCTACAGTTTGGTCTTTATATTTTAAATAACATTCTCTATCATCTAATTCTGCATTACCTGCATAAAAATTTTCAGTTCTATAACCATCCCCCGCGCCCGCGGCTCTAATGGTTTCTAATGCTCGATAACCACCAATCATTCTATAATGACCTAACTCACCTACAGATGTAGTACCATTTATATAACATTCTGCTCCGGACGGGCAGTGATCATTACATCTATAATAACAATTATTGGATGCCCATTGTTCTTTCATTCCTCCACAATAAACACCATTCCATCCTCCATCGGCAGTATCTTCATAACTACTATGCCAATATCCTCGCATTCTAATTGGATATGCAAATTCATCTACAACTGTCATTCCGCCACCATGACTGTGATGTGAAGACCATATTCCATATTCTGGTCTAGTATTTCGATAATGATAATCTGGTGGAGGCTTAATTGGAGTACTTTCATCTACCCCTGTGTTAACGGTAGTTAATGCATCTGTTAAGAGTATAGTATCGGATGCATCCGTGGATGCAGTTTCGGCTAATACTTGTATTCTATCTAATACTGCATCTTTTGCTTGTTTAATTGTTTCATTTGCCATTGTTAAATCACCTTAATATGTTAAACCGTCTTTATGTAACGGAACCACAGCCGGGTATTGTGTACTATGTCCTTGCGAATCCATTTGTTCGCCTACCCAATAAGACTCAAAATGTCCTTTTGGATTTTGATATGCTATTCTTGATGTTTTATTATAACCGCCCCAATCATTCCAATCTTGGGCATGATGTATATAAAAATCTGCATCTCTAAATGGACTTATTTGTATGCCATGTGATGTTTGACTGCTCCATAATTCAGGATATTCTCTTGATGTATCTCTTGAAATAATCCAGCCACACATTCCTGAACCATAAAAATAATATGGCCCATACATACATACATTTCTTTTATTTCTACTTTGAACAATTCTTACACCTGCGGCTTTATTGTCATGATGACCATAACAATTGCTACAACGTTGTGTTTGTCTTGTTTCAAATCTTATTGCCCTGTCATCTCGTTGTCTAACCAATCTTGCTAATGTATAAGAGTTATATGGATTTTGAGTTATTACAAAAATAGATCCATTATCAACTAAAGTACATTTTTGTTGCCAATGTGAACCTTTATATACAGTATTCATACCATAAACCCAATTAAAGTATAAATTTTTTGCAGTTTTATCATCTAATACTTTTTCTAGGTTAGTTGCACCATCAATTTGTTGAATACCATAATACATCCGGCAACGATGTCTATTCATTTGGTTGCCATCCAAGGCATCCATTTGTCCACCGTTTGTAATAGCATTCCAATGATTGCTATTTAGGGAGGTAATATGATTACTTTGATAATCCATTACAGGTTGAGCAGGATTAATAAAACATGCTTCTTTTCTTTTTCTATTAAATGATGTACAACCATAATTGCCACCTGTTTGTCCAGGTATATGTTTGGTTGATGTTGCTGTTGCTCTACCATGTTCTGTCATAAATCTATTAACAATGGCGGCTTGATTATGAATATAGTTAACATAGTATCTATTATCACGAACTTCCCAGGATCCAATTTTGGAATTCTCTAATTGTCTAAAATCACCTAAGTGAGAATGATAATAACCTATATGACCACCTTCTCCCATTTTAAGTCTAAAATGGCCAAGTTCACCTACTGCATCTGTTCCATTAATATAACAATGATGTTGATGTGAGTGACATGTAGTATCTAACCAACAATGATTTCCACCATATGCGTATGCTTCGGTTGATCCCCAACCATGGTGTCCAAAAAGTCCGTCTACACCACCATTATAACAATGATATCCCATAAAATGGGTATTATCGTAAATATCCAAATTACTATCATATATAATAGACCCACCGCCTTCATGACTATGATTGTGCTGTCTACCACACCAAATAACAAATTCTGCATCTCGTTCAAAATATAATTCGTTTGATCCTCTAGGATGTTGGGAAAATATTCTATCTTCAGGAATTACCTCTTGCACATTATTAATTGCTTTAGCAAGTTGAGATACTTCTGTTGCGTTTGCAGTTTCCACTTTACTATCTATTTGATCTAATAATGTTTGTTTTGTTGTTGTACCTGTTGCCATTTTTTATCCTTTTAGGGTGTATCTGGTGAAGCTGTTCCTGCTACCCGATTATTATCTAATGTTTCCATAATAACTGAAACTAAATTCTGGGTCAGAAAATTATCTTCAAAATATGTTTTAGTAATCAAACTTGTGTTAGTTGTTACCGCCGCATTAGATTGCGGTTCTCCTGCAAAAACAACTTTACCGGTATCTGAATTTAACTGTAAATCCGTGCCTGACGAAGCTACTGTTGAAATTGTTGTGCCTGATATAAATAATGATCCAACTGTTGCAGTATTTACCCCAATGTTGCTCTCACTACCACCTAATTGGTCAGATACATATGTTTTAATTGCTTTTTCTGTTACTAATGCAGTATCTGAGTTACCGCTTAATGTTCCATCTATTGAAAATTCATTAACTGTTGCTCCTGCACTTAATCCTAATTCTTGTACACCAACCAATGTAAAATCTTCTACATTCATTGTTGCTTTTTTAGATGATTGTTGTACAGAAAATAACCCACCTACATCAAAATTACCATCTTGGTTTGTTGCTGTATAAAATACTCTTCCACCAGCTCCCTCTAAAACTTCTTTTGTTGGGTCGGCCGCTTGTGTTGGTACCCCGGGATAATTAGAAGTAACAAAATCTCCTGTTCCTATACTTAAAAAGTCATGTCCTGTTAATCTACAACTAGAATATTCTTCTCTAAATTGAATACTTGTTCCATGAATAGGTGAACTTGCTGTTGTCATTTGCGGAGATATATGTATTAATGCTGTACCATTGGCACCTCCTGAATTAGTATATCCTATCACATTAGTCACAGTATAAAATATTGGATTAGTTCCTATTTTTATATTTGATCCGTCTTTAGGTTCAATATGTAAATTTTTCACATACATATAACTACCAGTTTGTGATACTTGTGCATATCCATCGCCTGTTATACTTGCTATAGTTGTTCCTGGAGTAAGTAACCCTTGTGTCATACCAGCCGGATAACCACCACCACCTGATGTTCGTGACCAAACTGGAATACCATCGGCGATATTAAGTGTAGCATTATATGCAGAAAGTGTAGTAGCATCTGCAGCCGGATCAACTATAGCCAACGTTGGTAGATCAGTTGTATCATATCCTTGGCCTGAATTTACAATAAGAATTTCTTCTACCTCATTATCTGTCGAAACTTGGCAATGTAAATAAGCCGCAGTTGTCGGAGCCGCTCCGCCTGTTAAAGTTACAGTTGGAACAACTTCATATTGAGAAGTAAGGTCAGGGATTAGGGTTGGATCACCTGTCATAGAAGTCCATAGACCATTTAATGTTGCTATTTTTGTAGTAAAATCATAAGATCTAATAGTACCATATTGCCCTGCGGCTGTTCCACTTAGAATATTAACTGTCATTCCTATATAATCATTTGCTGGTATTGTATTAGCCGCTGTTAATTGAACAGTAGCAGATGTTGTAAATGTTAAAGTAGAACTTCCAGTTATTGTTGCGGCCGCTGATATAGTAAAAGTAGCCGAATCAGGAATTGTAACAATAGTTGCACCAGTTGGTATGCCAGTTCCACTTACTTCCATTCCAACTACTAGTGAAGATGTATTGCTCACCGGAGTTATTGTGGTAGTACTTGCAAGAGAGCAGAGGATTGTAAATCCTGCGGCTGGATTTGTTCCTGATTGTGCATTACCAATATATCTATTAAGATCTATTATATTATTTGATGCAGTTATTCTTGTTATACCATTATTACTGTACGATCTTGCAAATGTAGCCGCTCCGCCAACCGCCGAGGTTCCTGCATCAGGATCGCCTGGAGCAGAAAATGTTACATCTGCGGTTGTATATTCTTCACCAGCATACTGAAATTCCATTCGTATAACTTTACCTGTAGCCACATCAACTACAACTCTATATGGTAATGCTTCGCCTGTTCGGTTATCTATATTACCAATTTTTTGTGCTAAGTTTGCTTCTGTTTCAAAATTACCTTCAGAAGCTGATCCATATTCTCCATATGAATTACCTCCACCAGTAGAACGTATAATTCCACCATTAGTAGTTAAATAACCTACGTGATTATAATGTGTAAATACTGATACTGCCTCAATTCTTCCTTTATTTGTTGCAAATAATCCAAAACCATCTGAGTTTACTTGAGTAAAGTCGTTTGTGCAAAAACTTTGATACTTGCCGTATGGTGCATCGTACCCATCACAATATATTCCTCCGCCACCATCATTGATTGAAACTGCATTTTGTATAAATGGAGATTTTAAGTTAATTGCTCCATTTGGATCTAATCTAAAACACACACCTTTAACTGTAGGTTGAACAGGGGGCGATTGACCTAGAACGTCACTTACATTACCTGTTAGACCTCTAAATGTAAAGCCATTAACAGTTATTGCATCATTGCAATAAAACATTGCAACTTCATTATTAGGACGACCTGCACCTAACATAGATATCCCAACTCCATTACCACCATCATCTTCCATATTGGGTTCTATAAATGTTGTACGCTTTTCCTTACCATAAAGGCTAACGCCTGCTGGAATTACTATTGGTAAAAATTCTTTAAATACACCCGGAGCACACATAACTTGATCACCCGATCTTGATCTTTGCATACAATACCTTATTGATTTAAATGCCGCACTAGGATTCTTACCCCAAGAAATAATACCAGTTACTTGTCCATATACATCAACCTTTACACCATTCAATACTAACTCCCAGCCTTCATTTATTTCGCCAGTTGTATCATTTATTGGAGTAACTGTTGCTCTTTCTTTTATGGCCATAAATATTTGATACATTGTTTCATCACCACCATAATTAGAAGTTGTTGTAACATCTGTATTACCATATAATCTATCTTTACCATAAAAAACACTAACATTATTTGGATCTACTGCTGACACTTGATTAATAGTTTCCGAAGGAGCAAGTAATATCCACGGAGCCGATACAGTACCACCTGTCGATGGAGCATTTGTACCAGCATTAGTAGCATCTATACATTTATACCATCTTGATTTATTCGTAGCAGGATGGGTAGTATCAGTATGTGATACCATTTGTCCTAAAATATATGTACCTGCATTTGCCCACGCAGGTGGTGCCCACCGACATACTGAACCTGCTGGATATGTTGTGCCTCCTGCATAATCTGAAACACCCGAACCTTGTATTTGTCCGGCCGCTACTGCCGCTACTGCATTGGTTATAATGGTTGCTTGATCAGTTCCAATATCATTAAATGCAGTTGTATCATCTACTGATCCGTTGGCTATAGAAGGCAACGTGCTTGCCCAGCCTGGTGCAGAATTAGAAGTTACAGCAGATTCTATAGTTTGTAAATTTGTATCAACTATTGTACTTTCTGCACTTGTACCTGGCGTTCCTGAAACATTTTGGGTTAATATTAATTGTTCCGGCGTCCAAGATGTGTCTTCTTCTATAACAAATTTAAGAACGTCTGCCATGTAATTATATGCTAATCCTGTGGTTTCTCTATGAGCGACAGGTATTTGGGATGCTCCGCCATCAAAAAATGAATGAGCACAAATAAATGTTCCAAAATCTCCTCCGTACATTAAATCATAACTTAAAGCATCTATAAAATATTTAGAGTCTCGTGTACATTTTGATGCATCATGAACATAACCAGCACTACTGGCAACAGATGCTACCGCTGCCGCTATTATTGTTACTTGATCAGTTCCAATATCTGTATATGGAGTTATATGAGTTGAAGTAGCAACATCTGGATATGTAGCCGCCGGTATACCTGCAGAACTATTAGCAGTAATTGCATCTTCGATAATTTGCATTAAATCTTGACATATTGTACCTTCATCGACAGTTGCGGCTGTACCACTTACATCTTGCGTTTCAGTATTTCCTGTTTGAGGTGTTACTGCTGTCTCTTGAACAATATCATTGACAACAGATGCCATATGTTGATATGCTAAAACAGTTACATTTCTTTCGACGGCAGTTGTTAATTGCGATACACCTCCATCAAAAAATGCTTTAGCCATTAAAGTTGTTGCACTTGTTCCACCATACATTAAGTCATAAGTTAATGCATCTACAAGATAACCGGAGTCTCTTGTACATTTTGCTGAATCATATGTACTAAAGTGAGTTGAATAATTAGTGGTTACCCATCCGTTTACATCGGAGGCAATAAAATCTTTATTTAATTGTAATTGGGATCCACCATTTTTTCTATCTGTCCAATCTGCTCTACCAATATTAAAATCTGGATAAGTTAAAACATCAGCATTACCAACACCATTATCTATAAGATCTTTTATTTCAGCATAGGCGGCAACTATTGCAGTTTCTGCCGCGCCAGTTACATTAGTTAATGCTATTACTGCCGTTTCCGAATGATCAATAGCCTCTTGAACTCGTACTTTATCTGAAGAAACTGCATATAATGCTTGATTAAATCTAATACCTGTATTAACTGCCATCCAATTTGTGCCAATTGCCATGTCATATTTTGCGGCATCAACAACATAACCTAAGTCTCTTGTACATAAATCTTGTTCTGCTTGTGTCATTGCACCAATATAATCTTCTATCCATGCATTAACTTCTGCGACTATAAAATTTTTATTTATTTGCATTTGGGCGACTGCATTTTGTTTATTTGCTGATGCGCCAAAAGCCGGAAAAGATGGTTGATCTGCCGCCGGAAGACCGTTGTTTATAATATCTACCACTTCATCAAATGCTTGTGTTACTTCTAAAACTATATCATTGTTTGTTGCAACACTAGTAATAGCAAGGGTTGCTGTTTTTGCATGATCAATTGCACCTAATACTCTTATTCTATCAACAGTTGTTACATTTACTCCATAATTCATTCTATGACCGACTATATGTTGCATATAATTTGAACCTATTATCATGTCATATTTTGCGGCATTCATTACATATTCTAAATCTCGTGTACAAAATGTTTGTTCGCCAGATGTCATGGTTCCTGTTGACACCACACCCGGACTATAAACAAGATTTTCTTCATCTGATCCTTTATGAGCATCAACATACCATGTATATGATTCACCATCTGGATCCCAATGTATAGGAGTATCTTGTCCTTCGTCTGCTCGTAATTTCCACCCTTTTGGTCCCGCACCTAATCTTGTGTTAGTGGAGGTTCTTATCATTATGTCACCAGAGGTGGTCATATTAGAAGCTGTATCACCTGCGGCAAGGGTATCCCAATAAGCAGAAGGCGGTTTTGTCGGAGAAGTTGAAGTTCCGTCTCCTGTATGTTCGTCTGTACAAATAAACGAACTATTTGTTTCTTTGGCCACATCACCTAAATAATAAGTTGTTGCACCGCTCCAATCTCCTTGAAATTGAAATCCTGTAGTTAATAAAGTCCAATATGCCGCGTTTGTAATTGTTTCGTTGTATGTTGGAGAATTTGCATCGGTGTCTTGTATTGTCGGTGAATTACCAGTTGTGTCTACTCCTGCTACATAAACATAACCATGTCGAGTTACAACATCACCTGGATTATATGCTGTACCTGCATTATATTCGCCTCGAACTTTAAATCCTGTTGTAACAACTTCCCAATATGTAGTATTTGTCGGTAAATTACCTATTGAATCTTGATTTGCTGTATAAGTATAACCACCATATGTAACAACATCTCCAACTTGATATTGTGTTGTATTATCATATGAATCTTCAAATTCTAAACCAGGAACAAATAAAGTAAATTTAGCAGAATTAGTTGCCCAATCTGTGGCCGAAGTGTGATGAGCATTACATAGATATAAATTTGCTCCCCAGCGTACTATATCATTATTTTTATATGCTGTAGTTGCTTGCCATGCTGTACTAGCCGAATCGTAAGCAAAACTCTCAGTATGTAATGACCAATATGCATTACTATCTAAGTCTACATAAAAATCGGCATCAGAACTATGATTAATAATACATACATATGTATTACCTCCATATTTAATAATGTCGTCTATAATATATTGTGTGGAGGTAACCCAGTCACCTTTCCATTTAAATTTTAATCGTCCTAAAATAAAATCAGCCATTGGTGTGATTCCTTATATAATTTAATATATTTATTCAATAATTTCTATTAAAATTATACTTTAAACTGCCGTTGACCCGCCAGTTGATGTATAAACATAATCTTGTTTGTATCTTGCTACTATTTTTCCATCAGCATTTAGATAATAAAATAATTTTAAATTATCAAATCTAAATTGATCATGATTTTGGTTACTTATATTTGTGTCCCATGGATTTCTACCTGTTTCAGTATATCCAGATTGAAGATTATTATATTCGGTTGTTCCGTCATCTAATGTACCATCTAACATATCGTCTAAACCATTAAATGCAAAACCATTACTATTTGTAAGTTCCACAGTCTCTGTTCCATTTAATTTTATTTTAGTATATGTTAAAAGACCATCAGCATCTCTTTTAAATGCATGATAAGCATAATCGTCGGATATTTGATTTACACCTCCACTACCTGTAACAGAGCCTGCCGAAGGACTTAAATAATCAGAAAGATAAAGTGCCATTAAAATATTCTCCAAGTGGTACCATTATAAGATAAACCAAAAGACGCATTATTATAATCTACTAATAAATCGTCTGATAAATCCATAATTGTTTTTCCATTTCGTAAAATTATAACATTTAAACTTGCAAAGTTTCCACCGCCATCTGATATACGAATTGCATCACCGGAATTTGGTGCGGCCGGTAATGTTATATTAACCGGATTAGATCTTGTGTCTACTTGAACATTTTCGCCAGCGGCAATTGCAAAATCTGCATTTTTATATGTTACAGTTGGTTGAGCACCATGTAATGTTTTAAAAACTAAATTTCCCGCTCCATCTGTTGCAACCGCATCACCTGCTGTTGCTGTATTTGATGTTTTGAGAGTTGATGCTGTCACTGATTCGTTAGAAATTAAACTTGTAGTTTTTAATGCCATTATTCATCCTGTACTCCATATTAATATTTATCTTTGAAATTTCTTTTAATGGGGATAAGAATGGGGCAAGATATGCCCCATTATAAAATAGATTATTCGAAGTTGTCTGCTGAAGCAAAGTCTTCGTCTGTTCCAGCTTCTTCCATCTCTACAGTTGCGCCTGTACCTGTAAAATCCCAAGGTATTTGGGTTCCTGCAGATAATGTAACTCTTCTACCTGTAATTTTTGTTACTTGGCTTATAGCATTCGAGTCAGCACTATCTTTAACACTGATAGTCATTTCACCTAATGCTAAGGCTCCTGAGTTTTTATCTACTAAAGTACAAGTATAATCGTTGCCGGCTTTATTTGTACACTTAAAACGTTTTGAGCCAACTTGTTTAACAATCCAACCGTCGGCTTCTGATCCATGATGATATCTTACTTTAAAATCGCTACCTGAATCGGGGGTACCGAAGTGTCTTTTATTAATAGGTCTTCCCATTTGTTTCTCCTTTGTGGTTCTAGCCATCTACGGGGTGGGTAACCCCATAAACCCTTTCGGGCAATAATACTTATCATAAAAAAAGGGTATATCCGAAGATATACCCTTTAATAACCAATATAGTAACGGTTTACTGAAACTTAACGTTTGCGTTTGTAACGGCAATATTTGCCAAGTAGTCAGCGGCGTTACCCAAGGATGAAGCTTGATTTGAAAGCTCAACATAACCATATCGTGTCATAAATGAAACGACTGGTTCGAATGAACTTGGATCAAGCACGACCCCAGAACTCATCAGCGGAATGTATGGGCAATAAAAACTTGCGGCATCCATTTCACCTGGGCCCTTGTAACCAACCAGTACTGCGGCACTATCGGCTGCATACTGATTAACATAAACACGAACTGAACTATTTAAAGTTCCAACAAATTTTGTGTTAGTTGGTGCTTCAAAAGTACCTTCAGTTGTTCTTGCGAACGCCGAAGTTGTTGCACTTTGAAGTATTGTTAATGCAAATGGACTAACAACTACCCAGTTACCAGCCCCACGTCTTGTACGTGCGGCGATAATATTAGCGGCTCTATTTACTAGAACTGCTAATGCGGCGTGTTCGTCACCAACAAAAGTTGCTGTACCTGAAACAGCGGCTTGGTCATATGTATCTACTGCTGTTCCTGATAAAGTTGTTAAAGAACCGATAATTTCTTGATCGATTTCAGTTGTAATCTCTTGTGCAAGAGCGGCCATTACTTCGGCCTCAACATCAATACCATGCTGGCTTTGGGCATCCTGAGATGCTTCAAAGGTCCAACGAGCGGACAGTCTGCGAGTTTTCGCTTCAACTGTTTGCTTTAAGATTTGGATTGACATTTTATTACCAGGAATACCCTCTAAAACGCCTGTGGCGCCTGGAGCGGCACTTGAACCTGGTGCACCGGAATAAGCATTAGCAATCTTAAATGGGCTCAGTGCTTCTTCACCCGCGGTTGCTCCGTTATCCGTATCTGCATATCTTACACGCAGAGTATGAATTTGTCCTACTGGACCAGTCATTGGCTGTACACCAATTAGCTCGTTTGCGATAACAGTAGGCATTACCCTTCTGATAACAGGAAGGATAACTTTATTTAAAGTAGCAACGTTACCTGCATTAGTTGCGCCTGCACCTGCTGTCTCCATCAGTGCTTGACGTGTATTTTCTAATGTGGTTTCCATTACTGTTCTTTTGTTGCCTTCAAGTCCTTCACACAGAGCGTCCTTAGTCGGTTGCCAGTTTGACTCAAATAGTGCGTCTGCCATAATTAATTCTCCTTAAAAATTATAATCCTGCTAGTTTTTGTAGGTTAATAATCTCAGCCTGTGCATCGGTCGTTACCGGCGATACATGAATGGGTTTATTACCTGTTATCACAGTCTTCTGTGCTCTAGCTTTTGGCTGTACATTTTCTTTTAATGTTTTTTTGGTTTCCTTTTTGGATTCCTTTTTAACATTTTCATTAAGAACTGTTGGTAAATACTTCTCGTATTGTTTTTTAAGATTTTCTGTCTGTACTGTTGATAACAGATCTTCCATAATCTCTTTCTTATCTCTAGAAAGAGGTGTCAACAATTCTGATAACACTTTATCTCGCTTTGCAATATCTTCTGCTATACGAGTTAGTTTTTGTGCTTCTGAAATTTCAACTTGTTTTGACGAAATTTGTACTTGCGCCTCTTCAAGTGTTCCTTCCAGATCTTTAATTTTACTGGACAGTTTTTTAACTTCTGTCCCTTCAGCTAAGTGACTTGTCATAAACTCTGCCGCAAAGGCTTCAAACATTTTTCTTCCAAAAGCATTCTCACGGGCCGATTTGATATCTTCTTTCAAAGAACCAATTTCCCCTCTGAGTGTACTTTCAACAATGTGTTCTACTTTCTCGGCTGCTTTTCTAACAAAATTAGCTTTTGTATCACGTAAAAGTTGTTTTCCTTCCTTAACCAGTTTAACCTTCTGTTCTACAACAGATTGCTTATCTGAATGGAATTCATTCAACTCTTTTGTTAACTGTTTCAAGACAAAACCTTCTAGTTTTTTAAAGTTTGTGCCTTGGGTGTTCCGATCCTCACGGAGTTCGGTTATTTCCTTCTTTAGAGCATTCATTAAAAACTTATCCAATACTTCTGCGTGTTCGCGCATTCTTTGTTTGTATTGAACTCGTGCTTCAATTAATGCACCCTTATCGTGTGCAAATTCCTCAACTTCTTGCTTAATAGCATCAGTTAACATGTTATCCATTGCTTCAACAATTTGCTCTTTATCGTTTGTGTAACGACCTGCAAATTCTTCACGGATTTCATTAGTAATCTGCTCACGAGCCTCAGAAAGTTTTGCTTCCCAAGCCTCTGTTAATGAAGTTTTAACATCTTCCGACAGGACATCGCCACCTAATAGCTCTTCAAAAGCGTCTGCCATAATTAATTCTCCTAAATTTTAAGACTGTCGATAAAACCAACAATCCCTTTAGTAAGGTGTTTTTGCGCTTTAACATCATACCGAACAGCCTCAGCCAACTCCAACAATGATCCACCATTTTTATAATGTTCCAGTCTTTCATATATTGGATCCGGATAAGCGTTCGGTGCGCTCGGTTGTGCAACAATATCAACTGTTACAATTTCAAAATCGGAGACCTTTCCACCCTCACTGACGTTTCCTGATCCCCTTGAACTAACACCTAGTTTAACACCACTCTCTAATAGTGTTTTAACTAGGTTACCCATAGGTGTTGGTAAAATTTTAAGTTTTCCTACGCCATCTGGCCCATGCATATCCATCTCTTGAATTACATGAGAAACACGATCTAAGTTAACAGTTAGATCTTCCGGATGGTCGGCTTCTCCTAATACCGAATACCCTGAGCTAATTTTTTCTCTTAGCGTTTTTACCGCTTTATTAATTTCATTAATGGGATAAATCCGTTGGTTTTGATTTTTAACATCACCTTGAATAAAAACTCCTCGCATGAAGAGATTTTTATCGCCAGAATCACCAACAACGGATTCTACCTGTATATTAGCCTGATCAAAGGTTAATTGTTCAACTAATATTCCCATTTATATTATGCTCCGCCTACAGAACCATCTATTGGCGATCTTTTGTTACTTGCTTCTTCACTGTTTTTTGGATCAGATACGTTTGATTGTGACTTACTAGCTTTTCCACCAGGTACATTTACATTACCTGCGTTATCTTCTTTTACAGAATTATCACCGTGGTCACCTTCAGAACCGTCATTTACTTTAACAACGTTTCCGCCCATATCGTTTTTACTTGCTACAGGGGATTTACTACCTACAGCACCTGTTGATCCACCAGCGGCTGCAAAACCTGTTTCGCTCATGCTAGGTTCTGGAACATTTACTGCACCTTCACCTACTTGCTCATAATCAAGTTCTTCTTCTACTGGTTGTTCTTTGTTGCCGCCCATCATTAATGCATCTTCTTCTTCTGCATCAACCATGTCGCTCATATCATCAACTGGTGCGTCACCCATTTCGTCGTCCACAGGTTCTTCATCACCCATTAATTGAGCAAATTCGGCTTTAAGTTCGTCTAAAGCATCTTCAACATTCATAAAAGCATCTTCAACTGGATCTTCGCCCATTTCATCGCCCATTTCATCATCCATTGGCATTTCGTCGGCCAGTGGATCTTCTTCGGCTACTTCTTCTTGATCAATCATTTCGCTGTCTGTTTCGACTTCGTCTGCAAATTGATCTTGAATGTCTGCTTCTTCTACTTTTTCTTTGTCTTCATCGTCGTCGGATTTTGCTTCCTCGACTTCTTCTTCTGTTGCTTCCTCGATCTCATCATCTTCGGTTGCAATCTCTTCGTAAATGCCTCGAGCCTTTTCCACAAATACATCATGAAGGAGGTCGCTGGCCTTCTCGTTTTCCTCGTTTATGATAAATTCGAGGACTTTTTCAAGTTTTTCTCTCGTGGTCATATAATTACTCCTAAAGAAAGCGTTTTTTGAAACTAGTATTATTTACAATTTGAGAGAGAAATATGCAAGAAAAAGGTCTAAAAATCGCCTTTCTTGAATAAAAATTACATAGTTGGAGGTGGTGCTGGTGGGATTCCGTAAATTTCTTTAAAAAATTTGTATCTTTTATCAAGATCTAACTTTTTTAATTTACGCATTTTTTTCAATTTATTCAAATGAGTGAGCGTTAATCTCGGACGCCGACTATCATCATATTCATATTTAGATTGATCATCAATTACTTCGTATTGTGTACCTACATTATCTGAATGAGGTGCTTCAGATAATTGTCTAAATTCTTTCATCATATCTACATAATTTTTCATTACATTGCTCCTGGAGCGCCGGGTTGTTCATTTCCGGTAATTGGAGATGCTGTTCCTTCTGGAGCAGGCATTCCACCTGGACCTCCATCTGCCGGCAGTTCTTCGCCTGGTAAAGGTTCAGGTTCCATAGGTGCCATCATAGCTGGATCCATTGGTTTAACACCAACTGCTCCTAAACCGCTCATATCACCTTCTTGATCTAATTGTGTGTCTTGTTTATCATTTTCTTGTCTCCACATTTGCTCATTTTCAACCATTTCGTCTTCAGAAAGTCCTAAATATTTTTTCATTGCAAAACGTTTAGACATAAATGGTGCCTCAGCAATTCCGCTGAATACAGATGCTCTTGCTTGATCTACTTCTACTTCTCTATATTGACTAAAGCTCTGTGGCTCAGTAAATTGTAATTTAAACGTACCAGAATCAATATTAATTCCTTTCCATTTTAAAAAGAGTTTAAATTCTTTATCAAATGTAGGTCCTAATAATGCTTGTATACGTTGACAATATTTTGTAAATCGAAATTCTTGAATAAATGCTGTTCCTACTCTTCCATCAACAAAACTAGCAGTTCCATCATCAGGACCAGTTGGGAGATAAGAACTAGGAATTCTAAGAGCTCTTAAAATTTTATTAGTAAAATACCTTAAATCATCTATCTGTCCTAAGTTTTCGCCTCCTGGTAACACTTCAACTTTGGACCCTCTTCCTTCTGCTGTTTGTGCAAAAAAATAATCTTCCATTATAGAAAGAGGATTATAACTGGCATCCATAATTGTAGTTCCGCCGCCAGTCTTGTTAGGTATTCTGCGTTGGTGTATTTCATTTTTTACACGTTCTACAAAACCCATTGCTTTATGTGATGGCATGTTTCCTACATCTATATAAAATACTCTACGTTCTGGTGCCCGTTGTACTCTGTAAATTATAATCGAATCTTCTAACAGTTCTTTTTGCTTGTATGTTTTGAAAACCGAATCTAGAATGCTCTGTCCAAAAGGCCAATTAGCATCCATGCCTTCTGTCATTCCTATATGTACCATATGATTTGCATCAACACCATATTCTTCTTGTTCTCCACCACCATAGCCACTTTGACTATGACCGCTCATTGTACCATATGCACCTCTATCTATAATACCACCTCGTTGCATAGCAGTAACTGATGCAAATTGATCACTATGGGGAATAATATTTGATGCTGTTTTTTCTTGTAAATTTAATGCTAAATTACGAACAATATATTGTTCGGGTTCTTTACCTTTTGCTTCATTAATAATAACTTTTGTAACATCCATAGGATTGACCCAATTCCATTCGTATGTTTCTGGATCACGGATAAAAAATTGGTCTCCATATTTGCATGTGTTTCTAAATATTCTCCAAATACGTTTATCCCAATCATTTAAATTATTCCATTGTTCTAATGCTTTTTCTAATAATGCAACTTCTGTTTCAGTAGAATCTTCTTTCCATTCTACTTCAAATGGAATATTTGTTTTGTCTGCAAATTGTGTAGAAAATTCTGCAATTGTATCTAATGCGGCATTGACTTCAGAATCTATATCCATTTGGTCATATTGAACATAGCGTTCAATTCTATTAGGTTGTCCTGTATAAACTTCGGGTAACCAAGAACCAAATTTACTTGCACTTGTATGTGATTGACCTACTCTTTTAGTATTTCCAAATTGGTATACTGTAAAATGTTTTTTCCAACTCATATATTATCCTATATCAATATTTATTATATTATACATTATTATTATCTTTTTGTCAACCATCCTATGTCACATATGACACATTGGCTCCTGGTTTACCTTGATTTTTAGTGGCTTCGTTTTTTGCTGTTATTGCGTTTGAGGCTGATGCTCCTGCTATTATATCTAATGTGGCTTGTGCTGTGTCTTGCCCGTCTTTTATTTTTTTTAACATAATATAAGAAGGATCAGTATCTGCCTGTTTTTGTTTTGCTTGGGCTACATATCTAGTTTTTATTTCATCTGCAGATAATGTTTTTGATGCACTTGCTTGGTCTTGTAATTTAGATGTAAAAGCGGCAAATTCAGGATCATCAGGTGTAGTTGCTTTGTCGCCATATTCCCATCCCAAATATGCACCAGCACCAGTTGCAAGCATCATTAAAATGGGATTTGTTGTCATCAGTCCCATTGCGGCGCCCATAGCCGCACCACCTAAGACACCTCCGCCACCTTTTGCTAAAGCATTTGTAACAATTTGCTCTAGTAGTTTTTTATGCTCTGCTTTCTGTTTGTCTGTTGCCCCTTCATCACCACCTAATTGTTTATAGCGTTCATTTTCAGCAGAATAGGCTTCGTGACCTGCCATGGTTGCAGACACCAATGAGAATAACCCTGCGGCTGAACTTCCTCTTACCCCTTTATATGCCGCTCCTTTTACTCCACCTTTAATTGACTTTATTCCTGCTTCAGTAACCTGAGGCTTTCCGTCTTTAACTTGGTATTCTGTACCTTGGTGTTTAAATTTTTGTCCTTCACCATACGTACTATCACCAATCTTGATTCCGGTGCCCGACTTATCCCAGTGTCCTTTAATATTTTCCCCGGCGGTTGCTTTGGCTAACTTTGTTTGATCTTTTCCTGATAGTCCACTAAGACCTAAGAGACCAGC
>CETJ01055234.1_pt1 | contig 21306 bp, 14 predicted proteins | sample 531341 | NCBI WGS metagenome assembly CETJ01 (sample SAMEA2622677, study PRJEB7988) | marine metagenome | isolation source: saline water (ENVO:00002010), including | reverse complement strand
CGACTTGTTGATATTGCTGAGCAGCAGCGAGAACGCATCCAGGAGCGCAGCCGATGAAATCCGCAAAAAAGGTCATCTGAGCTTCATTTTTCATGAATGCCCACTCAGCAATAATCTTGTCGTCTTCACTGCGACATCTGATATTGTCAAACCTTTTACGCGACTTGTTGTTGTCGGACCATGCTGTTCGTGTAAACCAGGAAATTCTGTAGGAGACGGTTGTATGCTAAAGTTCGCTGCCAATCTAACCATGATGTTTACCGAAGTTGATTTCACTGACAGATTTTCTCTGGCTGCGGACGCAAGATTTAAGGCGGTTGAATTCCTCTTTCCTTATCCGTATGCGGCGGAACGCCTCAAGTCGCTTCTTGATGACAACGGTCTAGAACTGGTCTTACATAATTTTCCTGCTGGAGATTGGCAAGCTGGAGATCGAGGTATCGCGTGTCTACCGGATCGGATACAAGAGTTTCAAGATGGTGTGGGACAGGCGATCGAGTACGCGAAGACCCTTGGCTGCCGTCGACTCAACAGTCTTGCTGGCATCGCGCCCAAAGGGGCAGATCAAGAGCAGCTTCGACAGGTGTTCGTCGAGAATATCGGCTTTGCGGCGACTTCTTGTGCGAAGGAAGGCATTACTCTACTCATTGAACCGATTAACACGCAGGACATACCAGATTTTTTCTTGAGGAATACGCAGCAAGCACTTGAGATTCTAAGAGACATTGGAGCAGACAACGTCAAACTTCAATACGATATTTATCACATGCAGATCATGGAGGGCAATTTAGCGCGAACAATAGAGGAACACATCGACATTATTGATCATATGCAGTTGGCTGATAACCCGGGACGTCATGAGCCTGGCACTGGTGAAATACACTACCCATTCCTGTTTCAACATATCGACAAATTGAAATATGCCGGTTGGATTGGATGCGAGTACAAGCCTGCTGGAGATACTAGAGCTGGGCTAGGCTGGCTGAACACTGTGACATAACTGACACTACGAGAAAGGTATTAAGCAATGCAGATTGGTTTTATTGGACTTGGCATTATGGGTGGTCCCATGGCTGGACACCTGCAGGCCGGAGGTCATTCACTGCATACCGTTAAACATCGCTCCCCGTTGCCTCAGGCGAATCTTGATGCAGGAGCGGTTGAGCATCCAAGCGCAGCCGATGTCACACGGTCCTCGGATATCGTTATCACGATAGTGCCTGATACACCCGATGTGGATCAGGTGTTGTTCGGAGAGCAGGGTGTCGCTGCCGGGTTGAGTCCTGGCAAGATTGTTGTAGATATGAGTTCGATCTCTCCGATTGAGACCAAGAGCTTTGCTGAACGTATCAATCAAATGGGTTGTGAGTACCTAGATGCGCCCGTTTCCGGTGGACAGGTAGGCGCAAAAGCTGGGACGCTCACCATTATGGTGGGAGGGTCACAAGAAACCTTTGACACAGTTAAGCCACTCTTTGACCTGATGGGGAAAAACATTACTTTGGTCGGTGAGAATGGTGCTGGTCAGACGGCGAAGGTCGCTAATCAGATTATCGTGGCACTGACTATCGAGGCAGTGGGTGAGGCCCTGGTTTTCGCATCGAAGGCTGGTGTTGATCCAAGTCGAGTGCGGGACGCATTAATGGGTGGGTTCGCAAACTCCAAGATTTTAGAGATCCATGGAGAGCGGATGATCAAGCGGACATTCGATCCGGGTTTTCGTATCGAGTTACATCAAAAAGACCTCAATATCGCCTTAAGTGGCGCGAGCGCACTTGGCTTGAGCCTGCCCAATACAGTCACGGCACAAGAACTATTCAACGATTGTGCAGCAAACGGGTGGGAGGAGTTGGATCACTCGGCGATGGTTAAGGCGTTAGAAAAGCTTGCAGACCACGCTGTAGCCGCGGACTAAAATTTCTTACAAATTGTATTTCTGGAATGGAGGGAACACGATGAACGTTACAGCCTTATCAATAATGTCACTGCTACCTATTATTGCGGTAGCCGTGTTTCTCGTCTTCCTTCGATGGCCGGCAAGTCGTGCCATGCCTTTATCATTCGGCGTCGCGATCCTTCTCGCCTTGGGAGTGTGGCGGGTGCCGGTGGTGCAAGTTATGGCCGCCTCGATTAATGGGTTCATTGTGGCACTCACGCTGCTGTACATAATTTTCGGTGCGATTTTATTATTGAACACACTGCAGGAAAGTGGAGCTCTCAAGGTTATTCGTAAAGGATTCACGGATATTACCCCCGATCGTCGAGTGCAGGTGATTATCATCGCATGGCTCTTCGGTGCGTTCATTGAAGGGACGGCGGGTTTCGGCACGCCCGCTGCGGTGGCAGTTCCATTATTGGTTGGCCTGGGTTTTCCTGGCATGGCAGCGGTAATGGCCGGCATGATTATTCAAAGTACGCCGGTCAGTTTCGGTGCGGCGGGCACTCCGATCCTTGTGGGTGTCAACAACGGTCTATCCGGGTCTCCAGCGATTGTGGAGTATGCGGCTCAACTGGGATATATGGAGTGGAATGCGTTTCTGGCCTTCATTGGTGTGAAAGTTGCGATCTTGCATGCAGCAGCAGGGACGTTCGTGCCACTTATTCTCGTCGCGGCAATGACCCGCTTTTTCGGAAAGAACCGATCAGTGAAAGAAGGTCTTCAAGTCTGGAAATTTGCCCTATTCGCCTCCTTGGCAATGACAATTCCGTATCTGGCAGCGGCCTATTTCTTGGGACCAGAATTTCCAACTTTGCTTGGAAGCCTCACGGGTTTGGTGATCGTTGTCACTCTTGCACGAAACGGTATTCTCGTTCCGAAACCTGAACAGGCCTGGGACTTTGAATCGAAAGAGGCTTGGCCTGCTGAATGGACTGGATCGATCCAGCCGAAGGACATTTCACATCACAGTGGGTCAATGAGTTTAACTAAGGCTTGGATGCCATATGTGTTGGTTGCTGCGTTTTTACTCATCACGCGCTTACGGTTTCTTCCGGTCGGCAGTTGGCTCCAATCATGGACCATTACCTGGCCCAATATATTCGACACCCATATCACAGCGAGTGTGCAGCCGCTGTTCTTACCAGGCACCATCTTCATCGCGGTTTCTCTCATTGCTTGGGGACTCCACCGTATTCCAATGGGGTCATACAAAGCTTCATGGGGAGCATCCCTTAAGGTGACTACGGCGGCTTCGGTTGCGTTGGTCTTTACGGTGCCCATGGTCCAAGTATTTCTTAATAGTGGCGGTGGTGCGGCTGGTTACGAAAGAATGCCAATTGCACTAGCGGATGGCATTGCTGCACTAGTAGGGTCGGCGTGGCCAATTTTTGCTCCGTTTATTGGTGGTATTGGTGCTGCTGTTGCCGGTAGCAACACAGTCAGCAATATGATGTTTTCAATGTTTCAGTTTGACATGGGTCAACGGATCGCTGTGGATCCAACTTGGATGGTGGCGTTGCAGGCCGTTGGTGGTGCTGCAGGAAATATGATTTGTGTGCACAACGTGGTGGCCGCGTCGGCTGTAGTCGGGTTATTAGGTCGTGAAGGGGCAGTCATACGCCTGACGGCCGTGCCATTTTTCTACTACGCGTTATTACCGGGAGCCCTTGGGTACCTCATCGTGCGGTACGCAGAGACCGGTATTATGAATATGGGTTCAGTGCTGGTTGTCCTCATTCTGGCCACGTTCGTCTACATGATCGCACGTCATGGTGGTCAAGAACATTGACATGTTTGTCGCGATGGGTGTGAATTGCGATCACCGACATATTTCGCGTTGTCCTGGAGGTCATGATGTTGCCACGATGGTTCTCGTTTCCGTCTCTTGCTGGTATTACTGCAGCACTCCTTTTAACCGCGAGTTGTTCCTCCGAAGGCCCTCGTCCGGAGGCTCTGGCGTCTCCAACGGAGGTACCTAGCAGTACGAGTTACGAGGACCTCCTGACACTCTTTGAGGATTGGCGAACCTTTGTGGCTCCTGCGGCTCCCGATTACTCCGTTGATGCCATGACCACCCAGTTCGAGGAACTTGCCAGGTATCAGGAGCGTCTTGAGGCCATTGATTCAAGTGGTTGGCCAGTCGCGCAACAAGTCGATCACCTCTTGGTGCGAGCCGAAATGAATGGGCTCGACTTTGACCATCGTATTCGTCGACCGTGGGCCAGCAATCCAGCGTTCTACGTGACCGTCTTCGCAGCACAGAGTGACACGCCCGCACGCGAAGGTCCAGGTGCCAATGGTTGGATCGATCTCTGGACTTATGATTACCCGTTGACTTCCACCGTGGCTGAACGTCTCGTAGCTCAACTCCAGACAGTTCCACCACTGCTTATGCAGGCTCAATCGAATTTGGTCGAGAACGCGCGAGACCTGTGGATTGGTGGGATTAGGGACATGCGGGTACAGGCCTCGACTCTTGAAGCACTTGCTGAGCGTGTTTCCGGTACCAATACCGCGCTAGATGAGGCCATTGGACAAGCGCATGACGCCACCGTTCAGTTCACGGATTGGCTTGAGGGCGAGTTACCTACCAAGAGCGGGCCGTCTGGTGTTGGAAGAGATAATCTCAACTGGTATCTCCAGAATGTCCAGCTTGTGAACTATACCTGGGACGAGGAAGTGGCGATCATGCGACACGAGCTGGCGCGGTCGCACGCGACGCTGCGCCTGATAGAACACCGAAACCGCGATCTGCCACCACTGCCTGTTGTGGCTTCTGGTGAGGAATACGATCAGCGGTTCAATGCTTCAGTTGATGAGTTAGTGTCATTTCTTGACAATGACGAGATTATCTCCGTTCGTGACTACATGGCTCCAGCCCTCCGTGCCAAGATAGGGAGTTTCTCTCCGGCGCCGGCTGATGGGCCACGCGGATTTTTTGCTGAAGTGTCCTATCGGGACCCGGTGGCCATGCGGACCCATAGTTTTCACTGGACTGAAATAGCCCGTATGGCGCACGAGCCGCACTCAAGTCCGATCCGCCGCGGACCGTCGCTGTTTAATGTGTGGAGTCAACGGTCAGAGGGGCTCGCAACCGGCATGGAGGAGTGGATGATGCATGCTGGGCTATTCGAGGGCCGACCCCGGGGTATGGAAATCATTCAAATCATGCTCGCGCAGCGCGCAGCGCGGGCGCTTGGTGGTCTGATGATGCATGGTGAAGGCTATACGATCGAGCAAGCCTCGGAATTTGCGGCTAGATGGACACCGCGGGGATGGATGCCGGCTGATAGTAATACCGTCCTCACGGAACAGCACCTCTATCTCCAACAGCCAGCATACGGAACCAGTTACATCATAGGGAAAATCGAGATTGAAAAGCTCATGGCTGAACGAAGTCTGGAGTTAGGCGACGGGTTTACCATCAAGGGTTTCATGGACGAATTAAGTGCTGCCGGTGTCATTCCGGTTTCACTCGTTCACTGGGAACTGACCGGTGACGACAGCCAAATCCCTCGGATGGTGCCGCTGGATCGCTTCCTTAATGAATGATGTAGGTTGATGGTCGTCGGAGGTTGAAATGGCAGTGTCACGAAGACGTTTTCTGGGAACAGTCGCGGGCGGGTCGCTAGCGTTAACGCCTCCAGGCCGTGTAGTAGAAGCTCTGCAATCATCGCGTGACGTTTTTGCGCATGGTGTAGCGAGCGGCGATCCGTTGGAAGACCGGGTCATATTGTGGACCCGTGTCTCGGGAGGTCGTGGTGATGTTGAGGTGCACTGGTGGGTTGCGAACGACCCAGAGATGCGGTCGGTCATTGGCCGCGGGTCGGTTGTGACGAATTCTACCCGCGACTTTACGGTGAAGGTCGAGGCGTCCAGCCTGCGTCCGGGAACGACCTACTACTACCAGTTTTCTGGACTCGATGTTCCGTCGCCGATTGGGCGTACCAAAACTCTTCCGGTCGGTGACATCGATCGTGTCCGCTTGGCGGTTGTGTCGTGTTCAAACCTGCCGTATGGGTATTTCAATGTGTACCGATGCTTGGCTCAACGTCCTGACCTCGACGCGGTGCTACATTTAGGTGATTACCTTTATGAGTACAAGAATGGCCGATATGGAGACGGCACAGCACTTAATCGTGTGCCCATGCCTGATAAGGAAATGGTGACCCTAAAAGATTACCGGATTCGTCACGCTCAGTACAAAGCTGATTTGGACTCGCAGGCCATGCTTCGCCAGCATCCGTTAATTGCTGTTTGGGACGATCACGAAAGTGCCAATAATTCTTGGATGGACGGCGCAGAAAACCATGATCCTGATGAAGGAGAGGGTGATTGGCTTAAACGCCGGGCAGCGTCGGTGAAAGCGTACTATGAATGGATGCCAATTCGTGAAAACCGGTCTGCGCGACAACTCCAGATTTATCGTAGTTTCCGGTACGGCGAACTAGTTGATCTCATCATGCTCGACACAAGACTCACTGGACGTGACGAGCAAGTCGATCGAGACAACACCGTGGCGGTGCAGGACTCTAATCGGTCATTACTTGGTGACACGCAGGAAGCTTGGTTGTTCGGGGAGCTCGAAGAATCGATGAAAAATGGCACGCAATGGCGCGTACTGGGCCAACAAGTTTTCTTTGGAGCACAGGCGCCGAGTGATGAGATCCGAAACTCTGATGTGTGGGACGGATATCAAGGAAATCGGAATCGAATCTTTGATTTCATTGAGAAGCATACGCTGGAGAATCTTGTCGTACTTACTGGAGACATCCACAGTTCGTGGGCACTCGACGTTCCGCGTGATCCGTGGGGCGCGTACGACTCGACGACCGGACTTGGTTCTCTAGCGGTCGAGTTCGTCACGCCAGCGGTATCCTCACCCAGCCAATTTACCACTAGGCCTGAGGAGGCTGATGCGGCCCATCAAGCAAGAATGGCTGCGAGTCCCCACCTTAAATTTGTGGATCAGGTGCACCGTGGTTATTTCGTCTTGGATATTACTCCTGAGCGAGCGCAGGCAGATTGGTATTTTGTCTCCACGGTTGCGACCCGCTCCGACGAGCAGCGATTCATTCGAGGATTTTATACAAGTGCTGGCTCGAATCACTTAAGAGAAGCGACACGTCCCATCGCGTCAAGGCCAGATGCGCCTCCCCTTGCGCCGTAGTCAAGCCTGATAGGATGTGTGGCATTTAACCGAGAACGTGGCGTTCTTAGTGCTGAGACGTCGTAGCATGTTTTAGCTATGCATCTATCGGTTGATCGATTTCATCGGATATAACCAATATGAATAGCTGTCTGACAAACGCATAAACTTTTGATTAATTCGTTATGGAAGAATGGACGAGGAGTGAATGATGTCCGGCACCAAATGGCAGATCAAGGGATTACTGTTTGAGAATTGTAGTTGTCAATTGATTTGTCCAGCACACATTTCATTCAAGAATTACTGTGATCATGATCGATGTCGAGGCCATTGGGCATTTCACATCGACGAAGGGCACGTGGCGGACGTCACACTAGACAGTCTAAACATAGTTGTTGTGTTCGAGAGCCCTGTTCAGATGCACTCTGGAAACTGGACGCAAGTGTTTTTCATTGACGAACGTGCTACTGAGCCGCAACGTGATGCTCTAGAAATGATCTTTTCGGGGAAAGCTGGTGGTCCGTGGGAAATCCTGGCGAAGTTCGTGTCCAACCAATTAACAACCAGGATTGTTCCAATGGAGTTTGAAGATGCCGGTAAGACAAAACGGTTACTGATTCCAGATGTGTTTGAAACCACTGTGAGTGCCATTCGGGGTAGTGATGGTGACAAACACGCTGTGCTATCGAACTTGCATAATGTAATTCATGGACCGGAGCATGTGTTAGCACGTGGTAAGACACGTTGCGATGATTCTGACTTCAATTTTGTATTGCAGAAGACCCATGGCCTCTATTCGAAATTTTCTTGGACAGGATGAGGTCGGCTTGAGATTGAAGGCTGATTGCCGAAGCTGATAATGCATTACGTGATGGAAGTCGATGCCTACCAATGGGGACTGCAGCAGTTTCTGGCAGTGGCAGCAATGTGGACTGTCATGATGACTGCCATGATGTTGCCGAGTGTCCTTCCATGGATCACGGCACTGTCCCGCCTACCTGGCATGGCTGGCTCAAGTCGTCCGGTTGGTATGGCCACGGGAGAATTCTTGCTCGGTTATTTTTTGATCTGGACCCTCTATAGTGTTGGTGCTGCCCAAGTGCAGTGGCTGTTGCATGATTGGGCATTGGTCTCTTCAAACGGGGTTCTGGTCACACCAACATTGGCGGGAGGTTTACTGGTCTTGGCGGGTTTGTTTCAGTGGACATCGCTCAAGCAGAGGTGTCTTGACCATTGTCGATCTCCCGTTAGTTTTTTTCTGACTTCGTGGCACGCGGGTCGCTGGAGTTTCCTGCGCATCGGCTTCATTCATGGTTTATTTTGTGTCGGCTGTTGTTGGGCGTTAATGGCTTTAGCATTTGTCGTTGGCGTGATGAACCTCGTGTGGATGGCGCTGCTAACATTGTTTGTGTTCATCGATCACACGATACTTCGTGGTCAATGGGCGGGGCGGTCCATCGGTGTTGGAATGGTTGTGTGGGGAGTTTGGATCATCCGTGAGGCACTGTAGGTAAGTATCTAGAATGATGGAAAGTACAATCGTTTGATGCCAAATTCTCGCGTAGTGATTGTCGGTGGAGGAGTGATCGGTGTCTGCTGTGCCTATCACTTGGTGAAGCAGGGCATCGAAGTGGTTGTCCTTGAGCGCGGGGAAATCGGAGCAGGTGCGTCGTATGGGAGCGCGGGTGTCATTGCTCCTGGTCATCCTCCGATAAACAAACCTGATCGAGTAAAACAGGCCCTTAAGAGGATGTTCGACTCGAGGACACCGCTGTACATTAAACCGCGCTTCGATCCAAGATTGGCATTGTGGCTGCTGCGATTTAGTGCTAATTGCACTGCGGCCCGCCTTAGAGAAGGCATGCGCATTATTGGACCATTCGGCCACGCGACTCTGCCACTTTTTGAGACCCTAGTACAAGAGGAAGAGCTTGATTTTGGTTATCAAAGGAACGGTTACTATGAAATTTGCCGAACAGAAGCTGGTGTCGAACATGCACACAACGACGTGTCGTTGATGCGTGCCCAGGGTTATCCGGCGGAGGCACTGTGGGAAAACGACTTATGTAATCGTTTCAGGTCACTTCAAGACGGAACACTTGGAGGTGCTTATTATCCTCAGGCTGCGATGTGTAATCCACACCGTTTCGTCATTGAGATGGCATCGTGTGTCAAACGGTACGGCGGGACGTTCAGTCTCGGCCAAGCAGCAACGGCCATAGAGAATCTCGCCAACGATGTGACAGGCGTTCGTACCACTGCAGGGGACCTTATTGAAGCCGATGCGGTCGTGCTTGCGACGGGCGCTTACAGTTTAGAACTCTCGCGTCAACTTGGTTGCCGGCTACCAATCCAACCCGGGAAAGGCTATCACCGAGATTTGGAGATCAGTGAAGGTAGCGCGCCTATGCTTGAAGCTCCCTGCGTGCTCGGGGAGGCATCGGTTTTCTGCACGCCGATGGGTGGTGTCTTACGCTTGGCTGGCACCATGGAGTTTTCTGGCCTTAATCACACCATGCGGCGACCGCGTCTTGAGCAGTTAACCGCTTCTGCAAGCGAATATCTTCAAGAGATAGGCACCGATCAGATGCGGTCAGAGTGGTGTGGATTGCGACCGGTTTCATCTGATGGTCTGCCAATTCTTGGACTAATTCCTGCGCGCGGGCGGGTGTTTGTTGCAACAGGCCACGCGATGTCAGGGCTCACACACGGTCCCGTCACCGGGAAACTGATGGCTGAACTTGTCATTGGTGCCAGGCCGAGCCTCGACATACGTGCGCTTGACCCAGTTCGATTCATGGTTTAAGTCATGATGCATCTTCCCATCGTCGCTGTCATTGGGTCTGGCGTGGACGAACATCTCAAGTTCGCCGAACCTGTTGGTTGTTGGCTGGCGACTCAACAAGTGCATCTCCTAACAGGTGGTGGAGGTGGCGTGATGGCAGCAGTAAGCCGCGCCTTTGCAGAGACACCAGGACGTCACGGTCTAGTCATTGGGATCTTGCCGGGTGAGAGCGGAACGGGTAAGGCCCCATCTGGATATCCGAATCAGTGGATAGAGATTCCGATTGCTACACATCTTCCATATTCGGGTGAACGAGGCACAGATGTGTTATCGAGAAATCACATTAATGTACTTACGGCTGACCTTGTCATCGTCTTAGCCGGTCGTGCAGGCACTTCCAGCGAAGCTCATTTGGCCGTCAGTTACAATAAGCCAATTGCAGCGTTCGTTGCGAATGCTAAAGATGTTCCCAATCTTTCATCCACGGTATGCATCTGTCATACCCTCGAGGAGCTCAAAGAGTTCGTCACTGCGGCCCTGAAGACTTGAACACCACTCTGTCTTAGCGTGGATTAGTCGAAAGTCGAATCTTGGTAATCATCGGCTTCCCACCACCAGACCGAACAAGCTGGACTAGGCATCAAGTAATCCAGACCCGTGTCACCGATCGGTGCGCCGGGCGGTTCAGGAGGTGTGTCCGGCTGGCCGAATGTTTCAGCCGGCCTCTCCAAGAATCTGGTGATGTCTCTCGTGAGGAGCGAGTTATGGGCTTCATTTTCATAACTGTTGCTCACAGCCTCACCAGCAAGACGCTCTACCAACTGCTCAAGATGAAGTGACGCCACGGCACGTACCTGCGGCATGGTTGCTGATCCTGCCAAACGGGTGATGCGATCGACAACCACACGTTCGATCGCGCGTCCGATTTCTGCTTCATAACTGTTAGCTGGAGTGATACCAAAACTAGCAGCGACCAGTTCGTTTAGTACATTATTCAGTCCAGGCATAGATTGATTGACTGCGTGCTGTGCGACCAGTCTCGCTGCACGGTCAGTCCGTAGAAGCATTGCCACAGTGTGATCGGCGGCTACGACGGCCGGCGAGATGGGATCAAACATCAAACCCGTGTAGCGCGGAAAGAGCTCTCGGTGGCGCCCGAAGCCCGCTGGTCGCGGAGGTAGCTTATCAATGATGTTTTCTGGAATGGCCAACTCAGTTGGACTGATCGTCTTCATCAGTGCATCAAGCGCCGAGTACTGCTCGTCGGCGGATACGGCCTCGACTGGCTTTCGACCATCGCCGCGCATCGCATAAATATAGTGCATTCCACCAAGGGCTGATGCAGCCGCATCGACCTGAAAGCGGTGGTGGAGATAGAGCGGTACAAACACTTCCTCCATGGTGGCTAGAGGCATGTCTCGTCGGATGGCTGCTTCGCCAAAGTTGTCCAGAGCGGCACGGCGCACATCAAGCATGCGTTCCAGTTCAATAGCCGGATCGACACCGTTCGCCCATTGATGCACTCTCGGGTTAGCGTCCAGATCTTGATTGGTTAAATAGATAAGGTCGCGTTCCCAGGCACGATCCAGAATCTGTTTGAGTGCTGTTCCCTCGTCGGTGCTCTGTGGGAAATCTTGGTAACCGTAATCGATCGCGACTTTGTCCCATTCCCCGATCCCGACGTCGTAGGCGTCAGATAGATCGATGCTGCCGTCATCATGCAGCGTGATTAGCGGGTGTGGATAATCAAGCACAGAAATTCTTCCGGCCCGACTGGCATAGTAGTTGTGCCCAAGTCCGAGTGTGTGACCCACTTCGTGGGCTGAAAGTTGCCGGATACGGGCCAACGCCAGCTCAGAAAGCTCAGCCGGCATCTCATCACCGCCAATGTAGGGAGACAGCAGTCCTTCGGCGATCAGGAAATCCTGTCGCACTCGGAGAGAGCCTAAAGTAACAACGCCCTTGATGATCTCACCCGTGCGGGGATCCGTGATGGAACCGCCGCTACTCCAGCCACGTGTTGATCGATGCACCCAATTAATCACGTTATAGCGGATGTCAAAGTTATCGGCGCCTTCGGGCAGCAATTCGACGCGAAATGCATCACGATAACCGGCAGCTTCAAACGCCTGATTCCACCAGCGCGCTCCTTCTAGCAGCGCTGATTGCACTGGTTCGGGTGTACCGCGGTCGAGATAGTAGATAATTGGCTCAACAGCTTCGCTCGCTGACGCTGTCGGATCACGTTTTTGCAATCGGTGCCGCCGAATGAGTCGCTTTGTCATCGAGTCGCCGAGTGAAGTGGAATAGTCTTGCCACGAGACGTTACCAAATCCTGACCGGGGGTCGTAGGAGCGTGGTTTGTAGCCTGGTTCTGGCAATTGCACTAGTGAGTGATGTTGCCGGAGTGTCACTGCGTCGGCTGCTGGAGTGACATCCGCCACTCCGTGCCGCCTTTCATTTCGGCTTCCAAAGGTGCGAGGTTGCGGTTGAGTCGTGAAGGTGATGGTCACGTCGACTTCCGTATTTTGTGGGAAGCCTTTTGTTCGTGGCAGGTACACGGCACTTCGAGACTGATCGACTCGGTACTGCCCGTCCTGTTGCAACCGAGGGATCACACCGTGCGTATCGCGTAAGAGAAAATCAGTTGTGTTTACGAGCACCCGACCGTTCGTTTCTGCAGTAACCGTGAAACCCCACAGAATTGATTTGGCAAATGCATCCTCGACAGCACGCTGCTCGTCAGGATTTTCACTGTTAGCACGGAACCGATAGTTTCGCTGGACCATTAGGATTTTTGGGCCGACCCGCTCAAAAACGACGAGTCGAGACCGTGTTTGTCCTCGGTCGAGTCCGATGTCGTTCGATCCAAGGCCCGCTGACAGTCCTGACAGATAGAGTTCTTCAGTGTCAAAACGAGAGATCTCTAGCCACAATGTTCCGGTTGTATCGTCCCAATACATAGGGAAGTAGCCGTCTATTACGTCCATGCTGGCCGTTTTGTCTTCAATGGTCGGCAGGCCTTGTGCAACTGCTGGTATGGGGTTGATTACAAAAAACGTGAACACTGCGATCAAAAGGATGAGATCAAGGATTCTTCTAGACACGGACACCTCCAGAACTGTCTACGAATAAAGACTTACCTGCCGACGATCAAGTTTCAGATGGTTAATCAATCATTGCCGAGCAAACATATTTCCAACTGACGTAGTGTACTTGCGGTAAACCTAACACACTCTTGCTCGGTTTTTATGTTGAAACCTAGGGATTATGGCGAGTTATGATGGAGGCAATCATGTTGCGCTGGATTTTGGTTCATTTACTGTTTTTCATGCCGCTGCCATTGCTGGCGGCCCAGTCCGACACTAACCTGGCGGATGTGCGTGCTTATCTTCGAATTTCCGAGCGGTTAGGGACGGCTGGTCAGATTACCGATAGTCAAGTCCTTGCAGTTAAGCAAGCAGGCTACGATGTGGTTGTCAACCTTGGACCTGCCCGTGAAGAACGGAACCTCCTTGAAGGCTATTTGGTCACCCAACAGGGGATGACGTACGTGCACATTCCCGTTTCGTGGGAGGAACCGAGCCAGCGTGATCTTCAGTTGTTTATGGACGTCATGAAGGCGAATCAGGATCGCAGTGTCTTCGTGCATTGCTTTGCTAACATGCGGGCATCAGCATTCGTTTACCTTTACCGTACACTCAAACTTGGAGAATCGGATGAGGTGGCTCGTGCAGATATGGCAAAAATTTGGGATCCAGCTTCTCAGACACAATGGCAGACGTTTATTCAAGAAGCGCAACAGGCTGCTGGAAAGCAGTGACGGTGTTAACTATCCTCGGTCATGACTGACACCAATCCGGTTTCGTTAACTCGTAGCCTACTGGCTTTCGACACGATTAATCCTCCAGGCGACGAGCGAACCTGTGCCCACCATGTGGGTGGCTTCCTCGAAGAGAGCGGTTTTCTCGTTGATTATTATGAATTTGGGACACAACGTACCAGCCTAGTGGCACGCCTTGTAGGTAGTGGTGCAAAGTCTCCTATCTGCTTTACAGGGCACCTCGATACTGTGCCGCTCGGCAAGATGAACTGGAGTATGGATCCATTTGCTGGTGAAATGGACGGTAATCGGTTTTATGGACGAGGAACGAGCGACATGAAGGCAGCGATTGCCGCCATATTGTTAATGGGACAGCGGATGTCTGAGCTCAAAGGGCGGGTAGCTGACATCGTGCTAGTTTTGACAGCCGGAGAGGAAACGGGTTGTCAGGGATCGCGCTATTTGGCTGACCTTGGTGGAGAAGTGTTGGGTGAAGCCGGTGCCATCGTGGTCGGTGAACCAACGGCAAATCAACCACTAATCGGTCACAAGGGAGTTGCACGGTACGAAATCATGACCGCTGGCATTACCGCACATGCCTCCATGCCTGAACAAGGTGATAACGCGATTCACAAGGTGGCCGAAGTTGTGCAGCGACTTCAGTCCTTCAATTTTGGTGTCGATCCTCATGATATTCTCGGTGCTCCTACATTAAACATTGGTACGATAACTGGCGGGATCAACATCAACTCGGTTCCCGATCAAGCACGGTTAGGTATCGATATTCGAACAATTCCTGGCCAGGACGCTCATGACATACAGGATCGACTGCAGAAGGCTGCAGGTGCGGAGGCCACTGTCACACTATTACAAAGTGAAGCTAGCCTAATAACTGATGTTGGTGACGAATGGGTGCAAGACGTATACGAAGTTATGACTGAGTGCTTGGGTCACCGTCCGAGCCCTGGTGGCGTTACTTACTTTACTGATGGATCAAACTTGAAGGCTGCGTATGGGGATCCACCGACGATTATTCTGGGACCTGGTGAGACGACGCAGGCTCATAAGACGGATGAGTATTGTCTCGTATCCAACCTTGAGATGTCACTTGAGGCGTATATTGAAATTGCCCGGCGGTGGTGCTGCGCGTAGATATTTATTAAAAAGTCTGATGCGCGTTGCAACGTATCCTAGTTAAGCTTTCCACTGACGTTTTCGTACCATTTTAGGTTCGCAGTCTCCGAACCGATGCAGGTTAGGTCAAGCAAACCGTCAAGGTTGAGGTCCGAAGTGGCGCAGCCAGCGGCTGCAATTGTCCCCGCGTCGATAAGCTGCCGTGTCCAGTTGTTTGACTCTGATAAGCGATAGAGTATTACTTGCTTGCCGCGTCTTGCGCCAGCCACGATTTCGTCTAGACCGTCTCCATCAAAGTCTCCGGTGACTATCGTGTGACCGTCCGTCAGGCTTTCGTCGATGACTTGCCGTTGCCATGTTGTATCAGTCTTGTTGTACACGACCACCTCATGCCCGTGCCACGGTTCGATGGAAGCTAGATAGTGGCTGTGTTTGCTTTGTCCCACGCTTACATCGCTGGACCCACTTGCGGGCCAGCTTGCTGGGTTGCCTTGGTGGATCCGCGTGCGCTTCCAAATCCCATCCGTGTATTGATGCAGATGGATACCCAGAAAGCTTGCACTCAACAATACTTGAGCAGGAGCTTCGCCCCATGCTGTTTGGTGAATACCATGGACAACGCCGTCATCGTTAGAGAGCACCGAACGTTTCCAGTTTTCAGTGTCATAGATATAGATGGGTGTGATGCCGCGGTAATCGGGTGCTACGCTCTCTTGTCCAATCAACGGCGCGTTAACAAGGTGTATGTTTCCATGACCGTCCAGGTCGATCCAACGAAGTCGATGTGACGTTGGAATGCGGTCAATACGATTTATCAACCATTGTTCATCTGGATTATCGCTCTTACTTAAGATTGATAGGTTACCTTGACTCCGTGCAGCAACCATTGAAAATCCGGTGGCCAATGCGATCTCGGGAATTCCGTCACCATTCAGGTCGTGTGCTGCAAGATTGATCATGCCGGAGAGGTTGCTTGCGATGACATGACGCGCCCAGCTTGGATTTTCAAACCAGATCAACTCATTCAATCTTGGGGCAAGAGCAATCAGATCAGGACGACCATCTGAATTCACATCAGTGGCAACGACCTGATAACCGCCACCTAGGTCAGTCGCGATCGTGTGGTCAATAAACTGAAGGCCAGTGCTTTGTTGAGTGCTGGCAGCAGGGACTGACAGTGTCTCAAGAATGATTATTATGGAGACCATTCGCCACATCGCGCACCTCCTGAGACCTTGATGCCGTTCTTCACTGTTGGGGCTCTGTGGTAAGCGTTGCTTAACTCGGCATAAAGACGACGATGGCCCGGGCACCTCTACGAGATACCCGGGCCATCGAATGTTAACGAACACTCAAAGCAATTAGCTTACTGAGTTGGCCACACAGGGCCTTGGCTATTCATGCCCTCAGCGCCAGCAGGGATGGGCCCGAGTCCCTTGTAGACAAATTTTTGAACGCGTCTACCTTGGTACGTCTCTGTCGTGTAGATGTTGCCATCCGAATCTACGGCGAGGCTATGGACCGCGAAGAACATACCAGGTTGACGCCCACCATCTCCAAAGGCTGTCAGCACTTCCATCGTTTCGCGCTCGATAATGTAGACCTTCATGTTTTGCCCATCAGCGAGGTAGAGATAGGTTTGTTCGGGGTCAGGAGAGAAGTCGAGGTCCCATGTCGACCCTTGTGAAAGGGTTTCTGGGGCAATGATCACTTCCTTTACAAACGAACCATCTTTTTGGAATACCTGGATCCGATCGGCAGCTCGATCGCAAACGTACACGTACCCGTCATTAGAAATTTCAGAACAGTGGACCGGTCCTCTGAATTGTGAAGCTGGTTCACTATCCGGTGAGTAACGACCGAGATCTAATTCATCGTCCGGTTCGTTGCCATAGGCGCCCCAATAGCGCTTGATCTCTCCGGAGTCCATGTCGACGACGGCAACACGTTTGTTGAAATAGCCGTCAGCGAAGTACGCTTCGTTCGCCTCTGCGTCGATGCCGATTTTAGCAACGCGCCCAAAGCTTTCCATATCGTGACTATCGCGGACGACTTCTTCGCCCACTAGGCGGGCACCGTATTTTCCTACCGACATCAGGAAAGTGCCGTCTCTCGCAAACTTCAGGACGTGAGAGTCTGCCCGACCATTACCACCAATCCAGACATTATCCATGTGGTCGATGGTAATCCCATGATTCGATTCGGGCCACACGTAATCTCCTGTTTCTGTGCCAGGGCCGCCCCAATGTCCAACGAGGTTACCCTCTTGATCGAATTCAAGAACGGGTGGGCCTGGTGCACAACATTCACTTAGTGGCGGATCCTGTACAAGCCCAACCTCGGTCCTTGCCGCGAACTGGTCTGGGGTATTGCGATGCACGATCCAGATGTGATCCTGGGAATCGACGTCGACGCCGATCGTTGCACCCATGAGCCAGTGATTCGGTAAATTCTTCGGCCACAACGGATCGACTTCAAACATTGGAGCCATTTTTCCGCCCGTTGCCTGCTCGTCTGCGGCCTCGTCTACGGCGGGTTGTTCAACGCCGCACGCGATGATGAGGGCCAACAACGACGACCAGATGAAAAGATTCCGTTTTCGCCTCATTCCTGTCCTCCCTTACGAAAATACGACCTCTAACCACCAATTCCTGAGTGGCCCTTAGTCGTCCACAGCGCCGACAAGTATACTGGCGATTGGCCCAGATGCAGCGAAATTCTTTTAATAACGGAATCAAGTGGATGGCTGGCGTGCGTGGGTTCGGCCATAGGGCTGTATCAAGCTTAAAAACAAATAGTTACCGTGATTTGTCCATGTGCCAACACTTGAGGGCTCGCACGCCCCGTTTCATGCTGGTCCTGGTCTTAGGGATGACCCTCATAATGTCATCCCGGCCGGCCGGTCATGACATTCCATACGATGTGACAGTCCAGGCATTCGTTAAAGCAGAAGGACAACGTCTGCGTTTGCTAGTTCGAGTGCCGCTTGAGGCGATGCAGGATTTTAACTTTCCGCAAAACGAGCAAGGAAATCTTGATATTGCGGCGGCTGACTCCATGCTTCGCGATGCAATTATGGTGTGGGTCGGTGATGAGTTAACTGTCTACGAAGAAGACAGGTTGCTGACCGACCAACGTCTCGTCAAGATTCAGGTGTCGCTTCCTGATGATCGGTCTTTTGCAACCTACGACGAAGCCTTAGCGCGGGTCATGGGTCCACGGTTGCCCACCGACGTGGGAGTTTTTTGGCGTGATGCGATGTTTGATGCGCTTTTTGAGTACACGATTGACTCAGACGAATCCGCATTTTCAACCGACTTGACTCTTGCACGCTTAGGACTGCGAACAATCACCGTTCTTAGACTTGTGTTGCCTGATGGGACGGTGCGGCCATTTGAGTATTCCGGAAATCCTGGCCTAGTTCGCCTCGATCCTCGCTGGCATCAGGCGATGCTTCGCTTTGTGGCTCTCGGTTTCGAACATATTCTTGACGGAATCGACCACCTGCTTTTTTTGGCATGTCTCGTCATTCCTATTAGACGGTTTGGTCCTTTGGTGGCGATTGTCACCTCCTTCACCGTTGCGCATTCGGTGACTCTGATCGCATCTGCCTTTGATTTGGCACCCGATGCCATCTGGTTTCCACCGTTCGTCGAAACAATCATTGCGCTGTCTATCGTCTACATGGCAATTGAAAATATTGTCGGCATTACGTTTCAACGTCGATGGCTCATTACTTTTGCCTTTGGCCTCGTACACGGTTTTGGATTCTCGTTTGCCTTGCGTGAGACGCTGCAGTTTGCAGGATCTCACCTCCTTATGTCACTGCTGTCTTTTAATCTCGGTGTTGAGCTTGGCCAATTACTCGTTCTCTTAGTACTTGTACCGACACTCGGCTTGCTGTTTCGATTTGTGGTAGGAGATCGCATAGGCACAATTCTCTTGTCGGTCATTGTGATCCATACGGCTTGGCACTGGACTAGTGAACGTGCGCTTCAACTGGCTCAGTACCCATTTCGATTTCAGTTGCCAGAGGTTAATATGGCCTTGTTTGAAATCTTGGCACGGTGGACGATTCTTGGGCTGATTATTCTAGGGTTGGTCTGGCTTATGCATCTGATCTTTCCGAGATCTAATTTGGATTAGACGGAGCCTAACGTGCGGGCGTCCCGAGCCTCCGTCGAAGATTAGCAGGTTTGTAAGTTAATTAAGGTAACGCTTGTCATCTTTATCCGTGTCAATCTAACATCACAACATTATTTGCTGAGGGAGGCACGAATTTATGCGTCTATATTTGAAACTGGTTGTGTCACTGATCATCTTGACGGCCGGTCCAGGAAGACTGGTCGCCCAGGACGTGTTTTCTCCGAATCTCTTCGAGGGGCTGGAGTACCGAATGATTGGACCCTCTCGTGGCGGTCGTGTTACTGCGGTTGCTGGGCATCGGGAGCAACCATCGACCTTCTACATGGGCGCAACTGGTGGAGGTGTTTGGAAGACTACAGATTACGGCCAGCGTTGGTACAACATTTCAGACGGCTACTTTGCAACTGGATCAATTGGTGCCATTAGTGTCGCGGAGTCTGATCCAAACATTATTTATGTCGCCACTGGTTCGGACGGTTTACGGAGTAACGTCATTCTCGGGAAGGGTGTTTATAAGTCCGTCGATGCGGGGACCACTTGGCAGCATGTAGGTCTTACTGCCACTGGTAATTCAGGCGCGGTCTTGATTCACCCACGCAAACCCGACCTCGTCTATGTAGCAGCAATTGGTAATCCGTTTGCTGCGAATCCTGAGCGAGGTGTGTACCGAACACAGGATGGCGGTCAGTCATGGGAGCAAGTGCTATTTATTTCCGAACAGACTGGAGCCGTCGACTTGGAATTTGTGCCAGACAACCCTGATGAGATCTACGCCACAATGTGGCTGGCTGAGCGGAAACCTTGGACCATTATTAGTGGCGGATACGAAGGGGGAGTCTACAAATCATCTGATGGTGGTGATAGTTGGCTGCCATTAACCAATGGACTACCAACCGGCTTGCGCGGTAAGGCTGATCTTGCCGTGTCAGCAGCCGACCCTGACCGCGTCTACGTCTTAATTGAAGCACCGCCAAGTGAAGGCGGTGTCTACCGTTCTGATGATCGGGGAGCACATTGGACGCAGGTAACAGATTTCCAGCCCATTATTAATCGACCTTTCTACTACTGTAATCTCGAAGCGCATCCGACGAACCCAGACATCCTATGGGGTATGGCTGAAGGGCAGTGGATGTCTGAGGATGCCGGTGAAACATGGAGTCGCGTCACCGTGCCGCACGGCGATAACCACGACATGTGGATCAATCCAGACAACCCAGACATCTTTATTCAGTCGAATGATGGTGGTGCTAATGTCACTGTTAATGGTGGTAGGACTTGGTCTACTCAGGATAATCAGCCGACGGCCGAACTATACCAGGTTGATATTAGTGAGGAATTTCCGTATCGGTTGTTTGCAGGTCAACAAGACAACTCGACAATTTCAATGCCAAGTTTACCGCCAGGGCGAATACCTGGTGGGCACACGGCACTCTGGGAATCGCACGGTGGTTGTGAGACCGGACCAGTTGTACCTAAACCGGATGACCCTGACATCGTTTATGCGAACTGCAAGGGGCGATTTGGGCTCTTCAACCGCCGGACGGGACAGGAACAACAGTACTACGTTGGCTTCTGGAACATTTATGGACACAACCCTCGCGATCTAGCCTATCGATTCCAGCGGGTTGCTCCAATTCATGTATCTCCACATGATCCGAATCGCGTGTATCACACTTCGCAGTTTGTGCACGTGACTGAGGATGGAGGACAGACGTGGGAAACGATTTCACCTGACTTAACGGCGTTCACACCAGAGACGCAGGTGGTTTCTGGATCGCCAATCACCATTGATGTTACCGGCGAAGAACATTTCAGTGTCATTTATGAAATTCAGGAATCGCCACATGAAAAAGGTGTGATCTGGGTGGGCGCTAATGACGGACCGGTTCACGTGACACGCAACAATGGACAAACGTGGGCCGACGTTACCCCTCCGAATCTTGGAGCCTATGGCCGTGTTCAAACGATTGAGGTGTCGCCTCATGATCCGGCTACGGCGTATGTTGCGATTTTACGTTATCAACTTGGGGATTTTTCGCCGTATGTGTATCGAACCAACGATTATGGGGAGAACTGGACACGAATCACCACAGGCAATAATGGCATTCCGGCAGATCATCCTGTCCGCGTTGTTCGGGAAGATCCGGATCGTGAAGGCTTACTCTATGCCGGTACAGAGTTTGGCATGTTCATATCGTTCGATGCAGGGACGCAGTGGCAGTCACTACAGCTCAACCTTCCGGCCACCCCAGTTTCCGACATGAAAATCGTGAGCCAAGACCTAGTGTTGTCGACGATGGGACGCGGTTTTTGGATTCTGTATAATCTGC
>CETJ01092208.1_pt1 | contig 21657 bp, 16 predicted proteins | sample 531341 | NCBI WGS metagenome assembly CETJ01 (sample SAMEA2622677, study PRJEB7988) | marine metagenome | isolation source: saline water (ENVO:00002010), including | reverse complement strand
TGGTCGAGCATGGCGATGAACATGGTCGGCACGCCGTACATGCCGGTGGCCTTTTCTTCGGCCGCCGCCTGCAGCGCCGCAAGCGGTTCGAACGCTGCACTTGGATAGATCATCGTGGTGCCGTGGGTGACGCAACCCAGATTGCCCATGACCATGCCAAAGCAGTGATAAAGCGGGACCGGAATCACCAGCCGGTCATGCTCGCTGAGTTTGAGGCTCTCACCGACCATGTAACCGTTATTGAGGATGTTGTAATGACTGAGCGTGGCGCCCTTGGGGAAGCCTGTGGTGCCGGAGGTGTACTGGATGTTGATCGGGTCATCGAACTGCAGCTGCTCGCCGCACTGGCGCAGTTGTTCCGGGCCTACGTTATCAGCCATGTCCATCAGCCCCTTCCACAGCAACATGCCATCTACCGGTTTGTCGCACAGGCTGATGACGCCGCGTAGCTCCGGCAGCATATGGCTCTGCAGCGCGCCGATAGCGGAGCGCTCCAGCTCCGGCAGCAGCTCATGGAGCATCGCGTGATAGTCGGAAGTCTTGAACGCATCTGCGCAGATCAGCCAACGGCAGCCGGACTGCTTCAGCGCGTATTCGAGTTCGTTCAGGCGATAGGCCGGGTTGATGTTCACCAGCACCACGCCCACCTTGGCGGTTGCAAACTGAGTGATGCACCACTGCGCATTGTTGGGCGACCAGATGCCCACCCGCTCGCCAGGCTTAAGGCCGAGCGCCAGCAAGCCTCGTGCGCAACGGTCCACTTCATCGGCCAGTTGTGCCCAGGTGTAACGCAGGTTCTGGTGACGAACGACCAAGGCCTCACGATCGGAGAACCGCTCGACAGCCCGGTCGAACGCCGCACCGATGGTCATCGGCAACAGGGGTTTGGTCTGCGGTCCGCAGGTGTAGCTCGGAAGACTCATGTCGAAATTCCTCAGTCTTATGTTTGTTATGAGGCCTTGCTGCCACGACGGCTGCAGTTGACAGTCATTCGGGACGTAGTTACGTTAACGTAAAGGTAACAGCGTGACAACCCACCGCACCCTACGCCTAAAGTCGGTATGGAAGCGGGACAAACGACAGGCTGAACCACAGGTGAAAACCGGCTCCCACTCCCTTCGGCGGCCGGATGAGAACAACTACAAGACAGACAGGTGGCACATGAACTATTCAGGCCTCAACTTCGCTCTCGGTGAAACCGTGGACATGCTCCGCGACCAGACCCGCGGTTTCGTTGCGAATGAACTGGCGCCCCGCGCCGAAGCCATCGACCGTGACAACCTCTTCCCCAGTGACATGTGGCGCAAGTTCGGCGACATGGGCCTGCTCGGTATCACCATAGACGAGGAATACGGCGGCGCTGGCATGGGTTACCTGGCGCATGTCATCGCCCTCGAGGAGATCAGCCGCGGTTCAGCCTCGGTGGGCCTGTCCTACGGCGCGCATTCCAACCTGTGCGTCAACCAGATCAACCGCAACGGCACACCAGAGCAGAAGGCGAAGTATCTGCCCAAGCTGATCTCCGGTGAGCATGTCGGCGCACTGGCCATGAGCGAGCCAAATGCCGGCTCCGACGTGGTCTCGATGAAGCTGCGCGCCGACAAGAAAGGCGACCGCTACGTACTCAACGGCAGCAAGACCTGGATCACCAATGGTCCGGACGCCAACACCTACGTGATCTACGCCAAGACCGACCTCGACAAGGGCGCCCATGGCATCACGGCATTCATCGTCGAGCGCGACTGGAAGGGGTTCTCACGCGGCAGCAAGTTCGACAAGCTCGGCATGCGCGGCTCCAACACCTGCGAACTGTTCTTCGATGACGTCGAGGTGCCGGAAGAGAACGTGCTGGGCGCCGAAAATGGCGGCGTTAAAGTACTGATGAGCGGCCTGGACTATGAGCGAGTGGTGCTGGCCGGCGGCCCGGTCGGGATCATGCAGGCGTGCCTGGATGTCGTGGTGCCTTACATCCACGACCGCAAACAATTCGGCCAGAGCATCGGCGAATTCCAGTTCATCCAGGGCAAGGTGGCCGACATGTACACTCAGCTCAACGCCAGCCGCGCCTACCTCTACACCGTCGCGCAGGCTTGCGACCGCGGCGAAACCACCCGCAAGGATGCTGCCGGCGTGATCCTCTATACCGCCGAAGCGGCCACGCAAATGGCGCTGCAGGCTATCCAGATTCTCGGCGGCAACGGCTATATCAACGAATTCCCCACCGGCCGCCTGCTGCGAGATGCCAAGCTCTACGAAATTGGCGCTGGCACCAGCGAGATTCGTCGGATGTTGATCGGCCGCGAGTTGTTCAACGAAACCAAATAAAAGGGCTGGAGGCGCACTCAGTAGGGTGGGCTTTAGCCCACCTTCCCCTGTCACGGCGGTGGGCTAAAGCGGAACGCCGCCCGGCCCACCCTACGCGACTGAGCGCATCCACCCCGCGGATTGAACCGGAGCCGAACATGGCCATCCTGAACACCCAGATCAACACCCGCTCGCCCGAATTCGCCGCCAACCGCGACGCCATGCTTGAGCAGGTGGAAAGCCTCCGCACGCTGCTCGGCAAGGTCAGCGAAGGCGGTGGTGAGAAGTCCCAGCAGCGCCATGTCGCTCGCGGCAAGCTGCTGGTGCGTGACCGCATCAACGCCCTCCTCGACCCTGGCTCGGCCTTTCTCGAGGTCGCGCCACTGGCCGCCCACGAGGTGTATGGCGAGGACGTCGCTGCCGCCGGCGTGGTTGCCGGTATCGGTCGAGTCGAGGGCGTCGAATGCATGATCATTGCAAACGACGCCACGGTAAAAGGCGGCAGCTACTACCCGCTCACCGTTAAAAAGCACCTCCGCGCTCAAGCCATCGCCCAGCAGAATCGCTTGCCATGCATCTACCTGGTGGACTCCGGCGGTGCCAACCTGCCGCGCCAGGATGAAGTATTCCCTGACCGCGAACACTTCGGCCGAATTTTCTTCAACCAGGCCAACATGAGCGCCATGGGCATTCCGCAGATTGCCGTGGTGATGGGCTCCTGTACCGCAGGTGGCGCTTATGTACCGGCGATGGCCGACGAAACCATCATGGTGCGCAACCAGGCGACCATCTTCCTCGCCGGCCCGCCGCTGGTGAAAGCGGCGACCGGGGAAGTGGTGACTGCTGAAGATCTGGGCGGCGCCGATGTGCACTGCAAAATCTCCGGCGTGGCCGACCACTATGCCGAGAGCGATGAGCACGCCCTGGCCATTGCCCGGCGCTGCGTCGCCAACCTCAACTGGAAAAAGCTTGGCCAGGTGCAGCCGCGCCAACCGCGTGCGCCGCTATATGCCGCGGACGAGCTTTACGGCGTGATCCCCGCACAATCCAAGCAGCCCTACGACGTGCGCGAAGTCATCGCGCGGCTGGTCGATGGCAGCGAATTCGACGAGTTCAAGGCGCTGTTCGGGACCACACTGGTCTGCGGCTTTGCCACCCTGCACGGCTACCCGATCGCGATCCTGGCGAACAACGGCATTCTGTTCGCCGAAGCCGCACAGAAAGGCGCCCATTTCATCGAACTGGCCTGCCAGCGCGGCATTCCGCTGCTGTTCCTGCAGAACATCACAGGATTCATGGTTGGGCAGAAATACGAAACCGGCGGCATTGCCAAGCATGGCGCCAAGCTGGTCACTGCGGTCGCCTGCGCCCAGGTGCCGAAATTTACTGTGGTCATCGGCGGCAGCTTCGGTGCCGGGAACTACGGCATGTGCGGCCGAGCCTACGACCCGCGCTTCCTGTGGATGTGGCCCAACGCCCGTATCGGCGTGATGGGTGGCGAGCAGGCTGCCGGGGTATTGGTGCAGGTCAAGCGAGAGCAGGCCGAGCGCAGCGGACAGACCTTTTCGGAGCAGGACGAGGCGCAACTCAAACAGCCAATCCTCGAGCAATACGAGCACCAGGGGCACCCCTACTACTCCAGCGCGCGACTGTGGGATGACGGTGTTATTGATCCGGCGCAGACGCGCGACCTGCTGGGCCTGGCAATCTCGGCGAGTCTCAACGCACCGATCGAACCGACCCGGTTCGGCGTATTCCGGATGTAAGGCCCGCGACAGAGCGCAGTACTGACCGCTGGCTGGCTCGTATAGGAGAAGCAGATGACCGATTTCCAGACCATCGAATTGAACAAAGACGCGCGCGGCTTCGCCACCCTGTGGCTCAACCGACCGGAAAAGAACAACGCCTTCAACGCCGAAATGATCCGCGAACTGGTACAGGCAATCGACATGGTGCAGGCGGACAAGAGCCTGCGCTTCCTGCTGCTGCGCGGCCGCGGTAAGCATTTTTCGGCCGGGGCGGATCTGGCCTGGATGCAGCAGTCAGCGAAGTTGGATTTCGATGCCAACCTCACCGACGCCCGCGAGCTGGCCGAACTGATGTACAGCCTCTACCACCTCAAGCTGCCGACGTTGGCGGTGGTGCAAGGCGCGGCGTTCGGCGGTGCAGTCGGGCTGGTGGCCTGCTGCGACATGGCCATCGGTGCGCATGACGCGCTGTTTTCCCTCTCCGAAGTGCGCATCGGTCTAGCTCCCGCGGTAATCAGCCCCTTCGTGGTCAAGGCCATGGGCGAACGCGCCACACGCCGCTACGCCATGACGGGCGAACGCTTCAGTGGCGAGCGCGCCCGCGACCTCGGCCTGTTGTCCGAGACCTACGCCGCCGCCGAACTGGATGACGCCTTGCACGGCTGGCTCGACAACCTGTTGCTCAACAGCCCGCTGGCCATGCGAGCCAGCAAGGATCTCTTACGCGAAGCCGCCAGCATCTCGCTGAGCCCGGCGCTGCGTCGCTACACCGAAAATGCCATTGCGCGCATACGGGTCAGCCCCGAAGGACAGGAAGGCCTCAACGCCTTTCTGGAGAAGCGCAAACCCAATTGGACGCAGGAGCCAGAACAATGATAACTACCCTGCTGGTCGCAAACCGGGGCGAAATCGCCTGCCGCGTGATGCGTACCGCCAAGGCCATGGGCCTCACCACCGTAGCTGTGCACAGCGCCATCGACCGTGATGCCCGGCATGCACGCGAAGCCGACATTCGCGTTGACCTCGGCGGCGCCAAGCCGGCCGACAGTTACCTGCTGATCGACAAGCTGATCGCCGCCGCCAAGGCCAGCGGCGCGCAGGCGATCCATCCGGGCTACGGCTTCCTTTCCGAGAATGCAGACTTCGCTCGCGCCATCGAGGATGCCGGCCTGATATTCCTTGGCCCGCCTGCCTCGGCCATCGATGCCATGGGCAGCAAATCGGCGGCCAAGGCACTGATGGAAAAGGCTGGCGTGCCACTGGTGCCCGGCTATCACGGCGAAGCCCAGGACGTGGAAACCTTCCGCATCGCTGCAGAAAAGATTGGCTACCCGGTATTGCTCAAGGCCACTGCAGGCGGTGGCGGCAAAGGCATGAAGGTGGTTGAGCGCGAGGCTGATCTGGCCGAGGCGCTGCAATCGGCCCAGCGCGAGGCGCAGTCGTCGTTTGGCGACTCGCGCATGCTGGTCGAGAAATACGTCCTCAAGCCGCGTCACGTCGAGATCCAGGTGTTCGCCGATCAGCATGGCAACTGCCTCTACCTCAATGAGCGCGATTGTTCGATCCAGCGCCGCCACCAAAAGGTCGTCGAGGAAGCGCCCGCCCCGGGTCTCTCCGCTGAGCTGCGCCGGGCCATGGGCGAAGCCGCGGTGAAGGCTGCGCAGGCCATCGGCTACGTCGGCGCCGGAACGGTCGAGTTCCTGCTCGATGCCCGTGGCGAGTTCTTCTTCATGGAAATGAACACCCGCCTGCAGGTCGAGCACCCGGTCACCGAGGCCATCACCGGACTCGACCTGGTGGCCTGGCAGATCCGCGTTGCCCGTGGCGAACCGCTGCCAATCACCCAGGATCAGGTACCGCTCACGGGCCACGCCATCGAAGTGCGGCTGTATGCCGAAGATCCGGACAACGACTTCCTGCCGGCCACCGGTACGCTCGACCTCTACCGCGAATCGGCCGCAGGCCCTGGGCGTCGGGTCGACAGCGGCGTGACAGAAGGAGACACCGTTTCGCCGTTCTACGACCCGATGCTCGGCAAACTCATCGCCTGGGGTGAAAACCGTGAAGAAGCGCGCCTGCGTTTGCTGGCGATGCTGGATGAGACCTGCGTTGGCGGCGTGCGCACCAACCTTGCTTTTCTGCGTCGCGTAATCGGGCATCCGGCTTTCGCAGCGGCAGAGCTGGACACCGGCTTCATCCCGCGCCACGAAACCGAGCTGATGCGCGCACCCGGCGAACTGCCCGACGCCTTCTGGCAGCTGGCCGCTGGGCTGTTCGTGCAGACCGAGCCGGCTAAAATTCGTGAGGACGACCTTCATTCGCCTTGGGCAAAGCGCGATGGCCTGCGCTTCGGTATGCCGGCGCGGATCGGCGTGCACCTGCAATGCAACGGTGAAAGCCGACTGGTGCGCATCGATACCGTCGCTGCCAAAAGCGAGCTGGCTCCCTCGAATGCCAGTCGTCAGCCAAAAACTGTTCGCAAGGACGAAACCCTGTACCTGGAATGGAATGGCGAACTGCAGGCCGTAACTGCGTTCGACCCCATCGCCGAAGTCGAGGCCAGCCATCAGCACCATGGCGGCCTCACCGCCCCCATGAATGGCAGCATTGTTCGCGTACTGGTCGAGGCCGGGCAGACCGTCGAGGCCGGCACCACACTGGTCGTGCTGGAAGCGATGAAGATGGAGCACAGCATCCGAGCCGCCGAAGCGGGCGTGGTGAAAGCCGTCTACTGCACTGAAGGCGAGATGATCAGTGAAGGCACCACTTTGGTAGAGCTTGAGTGATGAAAGCCGCCGCAGGCCGGGCAATCGGGCAGGCTCTGCCGGCCTCGCCAAGCGCTGGCGGCGTAGGACCGGCCGCTCAGAACGGCAGTTGTAGAAGCGAGCCTGCTTGCGAAGGCAGCTACCCGAGAGGTCGCCGCTCTCGCGGACGAGCAATAAATCGCCCTTCACGCTCCGGGAGCTGGGCAGTCACAGCGCAGCGGCTACATCCGGAAACGACTCACCAGTCCATTCAGATCCACCGCCAGGCGCGACAGCTCCTGAGTCGCCACACTGGTCTGCTGGGCGCCAGCAGAGGTTTGCACCGAGAGATCACGAATGCTGACAAGGTTACGATCTATCTCACGGGCGACCTGCGCCTGCTCCTCCGACGCACTGGCGATAACCAGGTTGCGCTCGTTGATTCCGGCGACCGTCTCGGCAATCCGCACCAGGGCAACGCCAGCCGCTTCAGCCTTGTCCAGGGTGGTCTGCGCGCGCGAGGCGCCTTGTTGCAGCGCTTCGACTGTCAGCCCGGTGCCTTGCTGAATGCTGCCAAGCATCGACTCGATTTCTCGGGTCGACTCACCGGTACGTTTCGCCAACGCTCGCACCTCATCCGCCACCACCGCGAAGCCGCGGCCGGCGTCTCCGGCTCGCGCCGCCTCGATGGCAGCGTTCAGGGCCAGCAGGTTGGTCTGCTCGGCCACCGCGCGAATTACATCCAGCACACGGGTGATGTTGTGGGTCTGATCGGCCAGCTCACCGGCCCGCGCCGAGGCGCTGACAACATCGGCCGCCAACGCCTGTATCGATGCAATGGCGTCTTCGAGCTGCATACGTCCCTGCTGAGCCGACTCGCTGGAAGCCCGCGACGCCTCGGAGGTGGATACGGCATTGCTGGCCACCTCTTCGACCGCACAAGTCATCTCATTCACCGCCGTGGCGGCCTGTTCAATCTGATCGTTCTGCCGCTGCAAGCCCTCGGTGCTGTCCAGCATGACAGCGCTCATTTCTTCGGCCGAAGCCGTCAGCACATGGGCCGAATCGTTGATCTGCCCGATGATGCTACGCAGGTTGGCCTGCATCTCGCTCAGCGAGGTCAGCAGCTCAGTGGCTTCATCGTTGCCATTAACATGAACTTCATGGGTGAGGTCGCCTTTGGCAATCTGATTCGAAACGGCGACAGCGCGACGCATGGGCCGCACGATGCTAGCGGTCAACAGCAGCGCCAACGCAACGGTCGAAACCAACGCAACCAGGATTACCGAGGCGATCACCCTCTGCGCGTTCCGATAAACGGACGTGGCCGCCTCAACAGCATGATGGGCGCCCTCCTCGTTAAACGACCGGAGTTCCAACAAAGCCTGTTCGAGCTGGTGGCCAAGCTCGCTAACCCGCGCGTTCACCGCGGCAGCCCTGTCCTCGCTCGGGTTGGCGGCAAGCACGCGCTGGCGATCCTGAAGCGCTTGGGGATAGCTGGCGTATACATTCTTGACGACACCGAACATGCGAGCCTCATCAGGATTGGATATGTGCTCCTCGTAACGAGCCATCAGCTGGCTGAGCACGGTCATTGCTGCAGCGATCTGCTCGTCGCTCTTGCGAAGCGTTTCGGCGTCTTGGAAGGCCAACTGCCGCATGGATTCGATGCGCACGTGAGCAAGATTCAGCGCCATATCGTCAGCGGCCGCCTGGCTTGGCATCCAATCGGAGTCGATCTCGCTGCCCGCAGCACGTATCGCGGACATCTGCATCAGGCTGAACAACCCAAGCGCGGCCAGCAGCACGGCTACAAGCGCAAAGAACAGCAGCGTGCGATGGGAGATTTTCAATTTGCGTAGCATGGCGGTTCTCAAACGTGGTGCCGCCAGCAAGAGGCGGGGCTTCCAGTTTTATCTGCCATGCTGTTGATAACTTGAGCCGCAGAGTCTTGCTATGACCTGCCGGTCATCGGCTTTCACCGCACGGCGCTCGAACTTGTTCATGAGGACAACCAATGACTCCAACCACTGAAATGCCACGTCGGGTACGCCTTGTGGAAGTCGGCCCCCGCGACGGCCTGCAGAACGAAAAGCAGCCCATCAGCGTTGCAGACAAGGTTCGCCTGGTCGACGACCTCACCAGCGCGGGGCTGCACTATGTCGAGGTGGGCAGCTTCGTCTCGCCCAAGTGGGTGCCACAAATGGCGGGTTCTGCCGATGTGTTCGCGCAGATCAAGCAGAAGCCCGGCGTCACCTACGCCGCGCTGACGCCCAATATGAAAGGACTCGAAGCAGCCATCGAAGCCGGCGTCAGTGAAGTGGCTGTGTTTGGCGCCGCCTCGGAAGCCTTCTCGCAAAAGAACATCAACTGCTCCATCGACGAAAGCCTGGCGCGCTTCGCTCCGTTGATGACAGCAGCGCGCGAGAACGGCATTCAGGTACGCGGTTACGTCTCCTGCGTGTTGGGCTGCCCTTACGAAGGCGAAGTAGACCCCAAGCGCGTCGCGCATGTGGCGCACGAGCTGTTCGCCATGGGCTGCTATGAGGTTTCGCTGGGCGACACCATCGGTGCCGGCACACCGGGCAAAACCCGTCAGCTGATCGAGGCGGTCAGTCGCGAGGTTCCGCGTGACAAGCTCGCCGGTCACTTTCACGACACCTATGGTCAGGCGCTGGCGAACATCTACGCCAGCCTGCTGGAAGGCGTCGGCACCTTCGACAGTTCGGTCGCCGGCCTCGGCGGTTGCCCCTATGCCAAAGGCGCCAGCGGCAATGTGGCCAGTGAAGACGTGCTCTACATGCTCGACGGCTTGGGCATTCAGACCGGCATCGACCTGAACGCGCTGATCGCGGCCGGTCAGCGCATCAGCGATGTGCTGGGTCGTCCCAACGGATCACGCGTCGCGCGGGCCCGACTGAGCGCGGAGTAACCCAACTCTGTAGCCAACCTCAGATAACAAGAGGCATTTCATGAACAAGATCTATCCCAACGCCAAGCAGGCGCTCGACGGCCTTGTCGAGGACGGCATGACGCTCGCCGTTGGCGGTTTTGGCCTGTGCGGCATTCCCGAGGCACTGATCGAGGCACTGCGCGACACGGGCAAGAAAGACCTCACCGTGATCAGCAACAACGCCGGCGTCGACGGCTTTGGCCTCGGTCTGCTGCTCGAAACGCGCCAGGTGCGCAAGATGATTTCCTCCTACGTCGGTGAGAACAAAGAGTTCGAGCGCCAGTACCTGGCCGGCGAACTGGAGCTCGAATTCACCCCGCAAGGCACCCTGGCGGAGAAACTGCGCGCCGCGGGCTCCGGCATACCCGCGTTCTATACCCGTACCGGTTACGGCACGCTGATCGCCGAAGGCAAGGAAACCCGCCAGTTCAATGGCGAGTGGTACGTGATGGAGGAGTCGCTGCCCGCCGACGTATCGCTGATCAAGGCTTACAAGGCGGACAAGGCCGGCAACCTGGTTTTCAACAAGACCGCGCGCAACTTCAACCCGCTGGCGGCCATGGCAGGCAAGGTCTGCGTGGTCGAGGTTGATCATCTGGTGGAAACCGGAGAACTGGACGCCGACCAGATCCACCTGCCGGGCATTTACGTGCAGCGCATCATCCATAACCCGAACGCCGAGAAACGCATCGAAAAACGTACGGTGAGGAGCTGATCATGGCCTGGACACGCGAACAGATGGCGCAACGCGCCGCGCAGGAGCTGCAGGACGGTTTCTACGTCAACCTGGGCATCGGCTTGCCGACTCTCGTCGCCAACTACATTCCCGAAGGGATGGACGTCTGGCTGCAGAGTGAGAATGGCCTGCTCGGCATCGGTCCCTTCCCTACCGAAGACGAGATCGACCCGGACCTGATCAATGCTGGCAAGCAGACCGTCACCGCCCTCCCCGGCAGCGCCTTCTTCGACAATGCGATGAGTTTCGGCATGATCCGCGGCGGCCATATCAATCTGGCCATCCTTGGCGCCATGCAGGTCTCGGAGAAAGGCGACCTGGCGAACTGGATGATCCCCGGCAAGATGGTCAAGGGCATGGGCGGTGCGATGGATCTGGTGGCTGGGGTCAAGCGCGTGGTCGTCTTGATGGAACACACCGCCAAGGGCGCGCACAAGATCATCAAGCAGTGCGACCTGCCACTGACCGGCGTCGGTGTAGTCAACCGGATCATTACCGATCTGGGCGTGCTTGACGTGACCGAGCAAGGCCTGAAGCTGATAGAGCTGGCCGACGGAGTGAGCTTCGAGGAGATGCAAAACGCCACTGGTTGTTCGATCCAGCAATGAGTGGCGCGATATGGCCCGACGCCACTGTGCATCGGGCCAACGCAGCGTGTAGCCTTGACTCGCTTTCAAACCGCAGTAAACGCGCCCGGCTCCCCGTGAGCCGTGGGTGGATAGGCAGAACTGGATACCTTCATGGCAAAGCAGACGTACAGCATTTCCGATTTGGCCAACGAGCTCGATATCACCACCCGCGCCATACGCTTCTATGAAGAACAAGGCATGCTCTCGCCGAAGCGGCGCGGCCAGGAGCGTATCTACACCCCCAAGGACCGTGTCGCCCTGAAGCTCATCCTGCGTGGCAAGCGCATCGGCTTCTCGCTCGCCGAATGCAAGACGCTGATCGAACTCTACGACCCCAAGGCCGGCAACCAGAAACAGTTGAACATCATGCTTGGCATGATTGCCGAACGCCGCCAGCAACTCGAACAGCAATTGCTTGATATTCAGCAAATGCAGCTGGAGCTCGATACCGCCGAAGAACGTTGCCTCACCGCGCTGAAGGCGACCGTGGAAAAGGATGTGGGCTGAGTCCGGCCCCCGCTTTCGCTTAAAGCACCCTAGAGGGAAAGATCGCAGCGCTCCTAACGTCATGCTTGCTGCCGGATTGAGCCTTCGGGTCCAGATATATAGACATCAGTCCAGAGGTTTGGACAGCCCTTAGGTCGGCGCGGATGAGTGTCCGGCCAGTTGGACACATGCAAAATTGGCTGAACGCCGATAAGCCTCTGGCCCGTGGGTTATCAGGTTTTCCCACAGTCAGGCACAGAACCTGCTAAGTAATACAGGCAAGACGCCAGAACACCTGGCGGGACGAAAAATCAGTGCTGCCTCGTCTCGCTTTCCGGCCAACTGAACGCCGGCCCGCGCCTCTGGTTACCAAAACAAAAAAAAGAAGGAAACCTGCAATGTCGATATCCAAAAAGCTATCCCGACTCGCCTGCGCCATCGGTGCTACCACCCTTCTCAGCGCCAGCCTGATCAGCGCTGACGTCATGGCAGCCGAGAAGATTCGCTGGCAAGTGCCCCTGGCCTTTCCCTCTCACCTGGTCGGTCTGACCACACCCATCAAGCATCTCTCAGAGTCCCTCAAAGCCATTTCTGGCGGTGATATCCAGCTGCGCTACTACGAGCCCGGCGAGCTGGTGCCACCCTTCGAAATCATGGATGCAGTCAGCAACGGCAAGTACCCCGCTGGCTACACCTGGATCGGCTACGACCAGGGCACCATTGCCTCACTACCCCTGTATTCCGGCGCACCCTTCAACATGGAGCCGCCAGCGTATCTGGCCTGGTACTACGAGGGTGATGGCAAGAAGCTGCTTGAAGAGATTTATGCCGAGCGCAACATTCACCCGATGCTCTGCAGCATCATCGGTCCTGAGGGTGCGGGTTGGTTTGCCCAGCCAATCGAGAAGCTGGAAGACTTCGATGGCCTGCGCATCCGCTTTGCCGGCATCGGCGGCAAGGTACTGGAGAAGCTCGGCGCCTCGGTCACCATGATCCCCGGCGGCGAGATCTATCAAGCGCTGGAGCGCAAGACCATCGACGCCACCGAGTTCTCGCAGCCAGCAATCGACAAGATGCTGGGCCTCGATCAGATCATCAAGAACTACATCATGCCGGGCTGGCATCAGACGCTGACCACCTCGCACCTGCTGGTCAACAAGAACGTCTGGGACAAGCTTGAGCCACAGAGCCGCGCGTTGATCGAAATGGGTTGCGAGTCGGCCACGCTCAAAGGCTTTGCCGAGAGCGAGTGGGCCCAGCCGACCGCCTTGCGCGAGTACGAAAAGCAAGGCGTGAAGGCCCAGGTGCTGCCTGAAGAAGTACTGCGTGAGCTGGAGCGCGTAACCAACGAAGTGCTCGACGAAATCGCCGCCAAGGACGAAATGTTTAACCGCGTTCTGAGCAGCCAGCGCGACTTCATGAAGCATCACTCGATCTGGCACGGCAAAGGCTACTTGCCGCGCGATTACTACCAGTACGAGTGATCCACTCAGCAAAGCCTAGTACCCGCTAGGGTTGGCCTTTCATCAACGTTTGGATCCTGCTGTGCTGAGGTCTCTGCGGTCGGTCGGCAACTGCCGAAGCGCAGTAACGCAGTCTTAGCACAGCAGGTGAAGAATCTTGCCAACCTGACAGGTCTCTAGCGCACGGTTCGCGCCGTGCTTTCTCCTGGTTCGGATCTCCGAGGTGGCCGTGTCCGCTCATCCCGTTTCCCCTAATGACGCAGTGCCTGCCGCTCAAGCGGATGCACTGCCTCACAACAAACTGTCCTGGTGGCTGGACAAGGCGCTGGTCGCCATCGGCGAAGCCAGCGCATGGATCTGGCTGCTGGTCCTGGCGGTGGTGCTGACCAACGTGTTCAGCCGCTTCGTGCTGTCTCGCGGCTCGATTGCGTTGGAAGAATTGTCCTGGCATCTATTCGGTGCCGCTTTGATGCTCGCCCTGGCCTATGCCGTGGTGCGTGACGACCATGTCCGCGTCGACGTGCTGCGCGAGAAATTCACGCTGCGCAGTCAGGCCATCATCGAACTGCTGGCGATCCTGATATTGGCATTGCCGATCGTGGTGTTGATGGTCGATGCGCTGGTGCCCTTCGCCTACCAAGCCTTCATCTATGACGAGCGTTCTCAGGCGCCAAGCGGGCTGCCGCACCGTTACATCTTCAAGAGCGTATTGCCCATCGGGCTGACGCTGGTTGCGCTGGCCTTGCTGTCACGGGCCACACGCTGCAGCACGCTGCTATTCAACTTTCCGCGGGCCTTCGTAGCCCCGACGCATGACCGCGACCGCGGCCATTCGCAGCCCTGATGGAGTAGCCGTAATCATGGGTCTGGAAGAAATTCTCGTCATCAGCATGTTCGCCACCTTCATGGGGCTGCTGCTGCTTGGCTTCCCGGTCGCCTGGTCACTGGCCGGCATCGGTTTGTTGTTCGCGGTACTCGGGCACGTCATGGTCGAGCACTTCGATGCTGACCTCTGGTTCACCTGGGACGGCACCATCGGTGTGCTCGACGCACGCATCTACGGCATCGTCGCCAATGAGCTGATGGTTGCCCTGCCGCTTTTCATCTTCCTGGGCATCATGCTCGACCGCTCCGGCATCGCCGAGCGGCTGATGCACAGCCTGGTCCGGGTGCTCGGTCCGTTGCGTGGTGGTTACGCCGTAACAGTGGTGCTGGTGGGCATTTTGCTGGCCGCTTCTACCGGTATCGTCGGCGCCTCGGTGGCCTTGCTCGGCATGCTCTCGATCGGGCCGATGCTGCAGGCCAAATACAACAAGAGCCTTGCCGTCGGCACCGCTTGTTCGGTCGGTACGCTGGGCATTCTGATTCCGCCTAGCATCATGCTGGTCCTGATGGCCGACCGACTCGGCACCTCCGAAGCCTCGGTGGGCAAGCTGTTCATGGGTGCTCTGGTACCAGGGATGATGCTGGCCCTGATGTACATCCTCTACATCGTGGTGGTGTCGTGGCTGAAGAAGGACTTTGCGCCTGCTCCTGCCAATCGCCAGAAGCTTGATGCCAAGGCGCTGATTGATGTGTTCTGGGCAGTGGTGCCGCCCTTCGTCCTGATTCTGGCCGTGCTCGGCTCGATCTTCTTCGGTATCGCTACAACGACGGAAGCGTCTGCGGTCGGTGCGTTTGGTGCGGTGCTGATGGCGGCCCTCAGCCGCAAGCTGAACATGGCGGTGTTGAAGGAAGCGCTCTACCAGACCAGCCGCACCTCGGCATTCATCTTCGGCATCTTTATCGGCGCCACGGTGTTCGCCGCGGTGTTACGCGGCCTGGGCGGTGATGACGTGATCCGTGCCGCGCTCACGGGTTTGCCGTTCGGTCAGACCGGTGTGCTGCTAACCGTACTGTTCATCACCTTCCTGCTGGGCTTTTTCCTGGACTGGGTGGAGATCACGCTGATCATCCTGCCGCTGGTTGCGCCGGTGCTGTTTTCCATGGGTGTCGACCCGCTCTGGTTCGCGGTGCTCTTCGCGCTGTGCCTGCAAACCTCCTTCCTGACTCCGCCCGTGGGCTTCGCGCTGTTCTACATCAAGGGGGTCTGCCCTCCGGAGGTCACGACGCGGGACGTCTATCTCGGCGTTATGCCCTACATCCTGATTCAGCTGCTCGGCCTGGCCTTGGTGTTCTTCTTTGCGCCGCTGGCGACGTGGCTACCCAACGAGGTGTACGGACTCTGAGCCCGGACCGGTTGCCTTGCCCACGGCAGCCGGCGCCTTCCATAATCGGCCGAACCTCACCGGACAGCTCGAACCCATGGCAATCGCCCGCAACGACCTTGACCTCAACGGCCTGACCATCGGCGTATCGCCCGAACGCTTCCGTGCGGTGGCCATGCCGCTGCTGTTCGACCACCTCAATGCTCAGTGCGAAGGCACCATCGCGGTCAATCGCCAGGCGCGTATCGTCTGGATCAATGACAAATACGCGGAAAAGATCGGCATCAGCGACCCGCGCAGTGTTCTCGGCAAGGAAATCGAAGAAGTGCTGCCCGCCAGCCGCTTGCGCGAAGTGGTGGAGAGCGGCCAGCCGAGCATGCTCGATCTGATGGCTTTCGGCAGCGAGCATTTTGTCGTGACGCGAATCCCGCTTCGTGACGAGGACGGCACCCTGGTCGGCGCCCTGGGTTTCGTGCTGTTCGACCGAGCCCGGCACCTGAAGCCCTTGATGTCCAAGTTCACCACGCTGCAGACGCAGCTGGTCGCGACCCAGAACGAACTGGCCAAGGCTCGCCGGGCGCGCTACACCATTGCAGGCTTTATCGGCACCAGTCCGGCCGCCAGTGAAGTTAAACGTCAGGCTCGTCGCGCCGCACAGCTGGACGCCACCGTGCTGATCCGCGGCGAGACCGGCACCGGCAAGGAGCTGCTGGCTCAGGGCATTCATAACCTGTCGCCGCGCGCCAATGGGCCTTTCGTTGCCGTCAACGTCGCGGCGATTCCAGAGACGCTGGTCGAAGCCGAGCTGTTCGGCACCGCGCCTGGCGCCTTTACTGGTGCTGATCGCAAGGCACGCATCGGCAAATTCGAAGTAGCCAACGGGGGCACGCTTTTTCTCGACGAAATCGGCGATCTGCCGCTGGCCCTGCAAGCCAAGCTGTTGCGCGTGCTACAGGAGCAGGAAATCGAGCCGCTGGGCTCCAATCAGGTCAAGCCACTGAATGTGCGGGTGATCGCCGCCACGCATATCGATCTGGAAGCCAAGGTCGCCGCCGGCGAGTTTCGCGATGACCTCTACTATCGGCTCAACGTGCTGGCGCTGCAGGTGCCGCCGTTGCGCGAGCGTGCCGCTGACATACCTGCCGTGATCGAACATCTGCTCGATGACATTGCCAACCGCTCCGGGCAGGCTCCGATGGAACTTGCGCCGAGCGCCATTGCATTGCTCTGTAACCAGCCCTGGCGCGGCAACGTGCGCGAATTGGGCAACCTGCTGGAACGCGCACAGCTGAGCGCGGATGGCACACCGCTGGAAGCGCGCCATTTCCTGCCGCTGTTGGGCGCGAAGACTGCCGCCGCGCCGCAGGCTGCCTTTACCCCCAGTGAGCCGATGCTTGCTGAACCCACACCGGAACCCAACGCCCCACTGCAACTCCTCGCAGAGAGCATCGCCCAGGCCGAACGCCGCGCCTTGCAGACCGCCCTGCTCGCCTGCAAAGGCAACCGCCGCCGCGCAGCGGTCGAGCTGGGCATCTCCAGAGCGAGCCTGTACTCAAAGCTTCAGTTGCATGGCTTGAGCGAGCGCTGAAGTCACGCCGCAAGATCATCGAGATACGCCACGAACTCGTGAACAGGTCAAAACGCCGCTGCACGCGGTGGGCTGCTTCGTCCCAAGCGGTCAAGAAAACTTGCCGCAGGGTGTGAGCGATCGAGTCTCTCCGTCCGCGCCCTGCGGCAGCTCAGCGGAACCGGTTGGAACCGTACCGCTGCACCACTGTTTTTTCAGGCAGCTACTGCGCGACCCAGCCGCCATCCATGTTCCAGGCGACGCCACGCACCTGAATGGCGGCATCGCTGCACAGGAAAAGCGTCAATTCACCGAGTTGCTCGGGCGTCACGAAGTCCAGTGACGGCTGTTTTTCCATCAGTAACTCACGCGTTGCACGCTGGGGGTCGCCGTGGGCTTTGGCAATGTTGTCGATCTGCTGCTGCACCAGAGGCGTCAGCACCCAACCCGGGCAGATGGCGTTGCAGGTTATTCCGGTAGTGGCGGTTTCCAGCGCGACACTTTTGGTCAATCCGACCAAGCCGTGCTTGGCCGCCACGTAGGCAGACTTCTGAGCCGAAGCCACCAGCCCGTGGGCCGAGGAAACGTTGATGATCCGCCCCCAGTTGCGCTGCCGCATACCGGGCAAGGCCAGGCGGATGGTGTGAAAGGCCGAAGACAGATTGATGGCGATGATGCTGTTCCAACGCTCTGCCGGAAAGCTCTCGATCGGCGCAACGTGCTGGATACCCGCGTTGTTCACCAGCACGTCCAGGGTGCCGAATTCGCGCTCGGTCTCGGCGACCATTTCCGCAATCTGATCGGCGTCCGACACGTCAGCTGGGTGATGCAGGACGCGGGTGCCATACGCTGATACTTGCGCAACGGCGGCATCGACATCGCCAAAACCATTGAGCATCACATTCGCGCCCGCCTCCGCCAGCTTGCAAGCGATGCCGAGCCCTATTCCGCTGGTCGAGCCAGTTACGAGAGCCGATCGGCCGTTGAGTTTCATACTGGCCTCCGCAGGCGCACAGCGTCACCTATGGCGGCGCGGGACATATCGCGCGCGCAATACACAGCATGGGCCACTAAGAGTAAGACGGAGACAAACGACACAAGGCCAACTGACGCGTCAGCAGGTTCGGGACGGGGCATCATTGCAAGATTCCTTATTGTTCTGGCGCCACATTCGGCGGTCCGGTTCGCTGAAAGGTACCGAGCGAACAGGCAAGACCCAGACAATGGAGCGAAAGCCGTGCCAATAGGTTGGATGAGCTATAAAAGCCTCAGGCGTCCCTGAAATCGCCACGTTGCAGGGCTTTTTAAAAGGCTCCGTGACTCAACGATCGCCGACCCGATGTCTAAGAATCTGTACATGCGTACCCTGGCATACATATCGCAACGCCAGTGTCCGATTGGCTGGACGCCATTGCGTTCAGGCCCCGAAGGCGTGAGGTGCTTGGTCTGATAGAGCCTGAGACAAGCAGAGCACCCGTATTTGCTGCTTCGCCTTGGCTCAGTTGCGCCTGAAAGGCGAAAACCCGGCCAGCTGCGGCCAGCCTGTTTACGCTGCATTCAGTAGGTACTCTATGAGCGTGCGCGCACAGGCGTGCATGCCGTCATCGGTAATCAACTCGTAGCCATGCGTATTCTCCGTCGGGATTGCCAGGCAACCGGCTTGAGGCGAAGAGCCCGAGCTGAGTACTGCGCTGGCATCGGAGGCAAAGCCGGGCATAAGCGCCGGTTGAGGGGTGTAGCCACAGCGGATGGCCGCGCCCAACAGATCATCGGAGACGGACTTGGTGTACAGGCCCTTCTCGTCCCCGGTCAGGATGATCGGGTCTGCGCACAACCGCGTGCCGTACTCTTGCGCGATGGGTCCCACTTCAATCGCGATGCACACCACGCCCGGCAGTGTTCGCGCCGCGTACTGCGCACCCGAGTTGGTTTCCTCTTCGTTGGTGGTCAACACGAAATACAGGTCATGTTCGAGCTCGCCCTTGCGCTCAGCCAGCACCTCGGCTGCGCGCAGGACGGCAACCACCGGCGCACGGTCGTCGAGGAAGTGGCCGGCAATGGCGTCGTGTACGCGGAATGGTCGACGCCAATGTTGACTCAGAACGACCCGAGTGCCCGGTCTTACGCCGATTTGCGCCAGCTCGTCTCTGGTTCGCCGGGTGATGACGTGTACATCGCGCCACTGCACATTGCCGCTGAGGATATCCATCGACTGGGTCGATTCGGCTGTCCCGTGCATGGTGCCAAACGACAGCACCCCCGGCAGATTCTGCGATTCGCCCATCACATCGACCGGACACATCCCGAAGTTCACCGGAAAGGCCCCACCCAGCGCGACGACGTGAAGCCGCCCATCGTCGCCGATGCGCTTGACCACCATGGCGATCTCATCCTGATGTGCCATGACCCGAATCGCTCGTGACTGCGCCGTTTCTCGCGCCACGTTTGCAGCACGGATCACCCCGATCAGGTTGTTCGCTGCATCGACCCAGACCTCATCGCAGCTCGCTTCAAGTTCCGCGCGGCACACCGCCCGGACTTCCTCTTCCTGGCCGCCAGGCCCACGGGCCAGCAACAGTGACTCAAGCAGTGAAAAATCCGATTCGACCGACATGCACCCTCCTGTTCTGTCCAGTTCTCGGTGTGACAGCAAGGCACCCGCAGGGTGCGGCAGTGGTTATGCGCGCTCCCGACGCGCAACCGGCGCTTGCTGAGCCATCAGCTCAGCGATCCAGTCGATGAAGACCCGCACCTTCAGGCTGACGTGCCGGTTCGGTGGGAAGGCGACATACAGCGGCATCGGCTCAAGGCGCCAATCTTCAAACAGTGGCACCAAGTCGCCATTTTCCAGATGAGCGTGTGAGAGGTAGTCAGGCAGCCATAACACACCCATGCCCGCCAGGCCGGCAGCCAGATAGGCGTTGCCGTCGTCCACAGAAAGCACATAACGACCCATGACGCTGACGCGTTCGCCGTCGCGATGCATGGCGTAGGGAAAGACCTTCCCGGTGCGCGCCCACAAAAAGCCCACGATGCGGTGATGCGTGTCCTCCAGCTCACGTGGATGGGACGGCGTTCCTGCTCGCTCGAGGTAGCTGGGTGCGGCATAGACCCCCAGCTGGAGGTCGCCAATGTGCCGAGCCATGAGTGACAGGTCGGTGAGTTCACCCCCGCGCACCACGCAATCGACGTTCTCGTCGATCAGATCCACCATCCGGTCGCTGACACCCAGGTCCAGCTGAATTTCCGGATACCTCGCATGAAAGGTGGGAAGCGCTGGTATCAGGATGGAACGCGCAAACGGGCTGGGCACGTCCACCCTGAGGCGACCACGCGGCGATGTCGACGCACTGGACAGGCTGGTTTCGGCATCATCCAGATCCGCCAATAACCGCACCACACGCTCGTAATACGCGGCACCATCGGCGGTGACATTGACTTTGCGTGTCGTTCGGTTGAGCAGCTTCACGCGCAGCCGCGCTTCGAGCTGTTGCACCAGTTGGGTCACGCTGGTTTTACTCAGGTGCAGTGTGTCGGCAGCTTTGGTGAAGCTGCCGGTTTCGACCACTCGAGTAAAGGCCTGCATCGCGACAAAGCGGTCCATGTCGGCTCCGGGCGCTGAGATTGTTTGGAATTTGAGAACAGTGCTGAACAGGCTGGCGAGTTTATCCCTGCAACGGGCAGCCCTACAGTCTCCATCAAGATCAACCGACACAAGAGGCTCTTATGAACACACGTGACGTGGTTTTCCCTGCTGGGCGACAAGCACTCTATGAGCAGAACCGTTACTCGCCGGCCATTCGATCCAATGGAATGCTGTTCGTATCGGGCCAGGTCGGCAGCCGCGAGGACGGATCGCCGGAACCCGAACTCGAAGCTCAGGTAAGACTCGCCTTTGAGAACCTGAACGCGGTGCTCAAGGCTGCCAGTTGCACGTTTGACGATGTGGTTGACGTGACCGTATTCATGGTCGATCCCCAGGCCATTTTCGAGCGAGTTTGGAGCGTTGTGCCGGAATATTGGGGCAGCGCGCCGCACCCTACCGTGACGGCCGTTGGCGTGACCTGGCTGTATGGGTTTCAGTTCGAAATCAAGGCGATCGCGAAGCTGCCCGAGTCATCTACCCACTGACGTCAGCCTTCAGACAGGCGCAAGCCGCCATCGTTAACGGTGCTTCCACCCGACAGGCTACCGAGTCATCAGCCCCTGAACCCTGGTGGTAAGCATGTCGATGGCGAACGGCTTCGTCAGCACCTGCATCCCTGGTCCAAGCGTTTGATACCCAAGGGCTGCGCTCTCTGCGTAACCGGTGATGAACAAAGTCTTCAGGTCGCTACGGACTTCCCGGCCCGCATCGGCCATCTGCCGTCCATTCATGCCGCCGGGCAAGCCGACGTCGGTGATGAGCAGATCGATATTGACGTCCGATTGCAGCACCTTGAGGCCGCCGATGCTGTCGGCCGCTTCAATGAGCGTATAGCCGAGTTCGCCCAGAACATCCATGAGGAACAAGCGCACGGTCGGTTCGTCATCGACAATCAGAATGGTTCCCCTGGCTTCGCCGAGGACGCTATCAGTGCACGTCGGTGCAACTACGGGCTCGCTCACTTTACCCCTATAGCGCGGCAGAAACAGCGACACCCGGGTACCGCGTCCCACCTCTGAATCAATACGAACCTGGCCACCAGACTGATTGGCAAAGCCATAGATCATCGACAGTCCCAGGCCTGTACCCTGGCCGATCGGCTTGGTGGTGAAGAAGGGCTCGAACGCCTTGGTGATCACTGCAGGCGTCATGCCCGTTCCGGTGTCGGTAACGC
>CETJ01010205.1_pt1 | contig 21987 bp, 23 predicted proteins | sample 531341 | NCBI WGS metagenome assembly CETJ01 (sample SAMEA2622677, study PRJEB7988) | marine metagenome | isolation source: saline water (ENVO:00002010), including | reverse complement strand
ACCCGCTACATGCCCAATGGCAATGCGGTGACCAACATCACGCTGGCCACTACCGACAGCTGGAAGGACAAGCAGACCGGCCAGCAGCAGGAGCGCACCGAGTGGCACCGCGTCGTGCTGTTCGGCAAGGTTGCCGAGATTGCTGGCGAATACCTGCGCAAGGGCTCGCAGTGCTACATCGAAGGCCGCCTGCAGACCCGTGAGTGGGAAAAGGACGGCGTTAAACGCTACACCACCGAGGTGGTTGTGGACATGGGCGGGACCATGCAGTTGCTTGGTGGCCGTGGTGGCAGCTCCGACGATGCGCCGCGTCAATCCCAGCCGCGCCCGCAGCGTGAATCCCAACCGCAGCAGCAGTCGCGCCCGCAGTCTCAGCCACAACCCGCTCAGCAGCCTGCGCCGGACTACGACAGCTTCGACGACGATATTCCGTTCTAGAGTTCACTCCATGCGAATGCGCCTGATGCTGTTGGGCGGCGGTAATGCCCTGGGTCAGGCGCTTATCCGCCTGGGTGCCGAGGAAGACATTGGCTTCCTCGCGCCGCGCCCGCCCAGTCAGGGCTGGGATGCGCCAAGTCTGACCACTTTGCTCGACGATAACCGTCCGGATATCGTGATCAACCTCGCCTATTACTTCGACTGGTTCCAGAGCGGGCGGGTCGATGAAACGGCGCTAACCAAGCAGGAGCGCGCCGTAGAGCGCCTGGCCGAGCTGGGGCAGCATCATCAGTTCGTATTGATGCAGCCGTCCAGCTACCGTGTTTTTGATGGGGCCCGAACGACTTCTTACAGCGAAAAAGACGAAGTGGCGCCGCTGGACGCGCGTAGCTGTGCCCTATGGCGTATGGAGCAGAGCGTGCGTGCGCTCTGCCCTCGGCACGTTTTGCTGCGCTTTGGCTGGTTGCTGGACGACAGTTCGGACGGCTTGCTAGGGCGTTTCCTCCAGCGTCTTGAGCAGAGCGAGGAGCTATGTCTCGCTGATGACCGTCGTGGCAATCCTACGCCGGTGGAAGATGCGGCGCGGGTCATCCTGGCTGTGCTGAAGCAATTGGATTGTCAGGCGCCACTATGGGGAACCTATCACTATGGTGGGCATGAGGCGTCAACCCCGCTGGTGGTTGGTCAGGCGCTCCTGACCGAGGCGGCCAGTTATCGCCCGCTGGCGGTTGAAAGCCTGACCCCCATCGCTCATGCAGCTTGCTCAGATGCAGCAGACGAGCCACAGCACGGCGTGTTGGCCTGCAAGAAAATATTCAACACCTTTGGCATCAAGCCGCGTGCCTGGCGCACAGGACTGCCGAGCTTACTGGAGCGTTATTACCGTCATGGCTGAACTGCCTGTTCTGGTTACCGGAGGGGCCGGGTTCATCGGCTCTAACTTGGTTGATGCACTTGTTGCTCGAGGCTATGCCGTTCGGGTATTGGACAATCTGTCTACCGGCAAGCGCAGCAATTTGCCGGATGATGCGGGCGTTGAGCTGATCGTCGGCGACGTCGCGGATGCGCAAACTATGCGCGATGCCGTTCTGGGATGTCGTGCCGTCGTGCACCTTGCGGCTGTGGCATCTGTACAGGCCTCGGTCGATGATCCGGTTGGCACGCATAAGAGCAATCTAGTAGGAACGCTGAATCTCTGTGAGGCGATGCGCGAAGCCGGTATACGCCGGGTTCTTTTTGCATCGAGTGCGGCGGTATACGGCAATAACGGAGAGGGCGAGCCCATAGGCGAAGACACGCCGAAAGCGCCACTGACGCCATATGCTGCAGACAAGCTGGCCAGCGAGCACTATCTGGATTTCTACCGGCGTCAGCATGGACTCGAACCGGTAGTCTTCCGTTTCTTCAATATCTACGGCCCACGCCAGGATCCGTCCTCGCCCTATTCGGGCGTGATCAGCATCTTTACCGAGCGTGCCCAGAAGGGCTTGCCTATCGCCGTTTTTGGCGATGGCGAGCAGACGCGAGACTTCGTGTATGTCGGCGATCTCGTCGAGCTTCTCGTGCAGGCACTGGAGTCGCTCGAGGTCCAGGAGGGCGCTGTGAATGTCGGGCTGAACCAGGCGACGTCGCTGAACCAGCTGCTTGGTGCTGTGGATGATGTGCTGGGCGGGTTGCCCGAGGTGACATACCAGGCGGCGCGGCAGGGGGACATCCGGCATTCGCGTGCTAACAATACGCGGCTGCAGCAGCGCTATCGCATACCAGAGCCTGCTACCGGAATGCGTGAAGGTCTGACCAAGTTGCTAGGTTTGTAGCGATTCGCGGAATCAAAAAAGGCGCCGAATGGCGCCTTTGTTTTGTCTGACATTCGGCAATGCCGATGACTTCAGAATTTGTATCCGAGGCCGACCATGTAGACCATTGGATCGACTTCTACGTCGACTTTGACCTTGGCGCCGCCGAAGTTCGTTGTGCCTGTCGTATCGATGTCGATATAGCGAACCTGGGCGTTGACCATCACATTGTCGGTCAGCATGTAATCCATGCCCACTTGCGCAGCCAAGCCCCAAGAGTCCTTCATGTCCAGGCCGCTGAAGCCCTTGGCCTCAGCTTCGCTGCTCAGCTTGTCATCGAAGAACCAGGTGTAGTTGATGCCAGCGCCGACGTAGGGTTGGAACGCTGACTTGCTGTCGAGCGGGTAGTACACGACGCTGAGGGTCGGTGGCAGATGCTTGAGTTCGCCCAGTTTGCCGTTCAGCGATGCAAAACCGCCGGGCATGCCAGCAACACCGACGTCATGAGTGAAGGGGCTGGCGGCGAGCAGTTCGATACCGATTTTGTCGGTAACCATGTAGGCGAAGTTCAGACCCAGCTGGGTGTCGCTATCGAGCGTAGCCTTGGTCCCGGCAACGCTCGTAGAGAGGGCGCCTACCCAGATGTCACCGCTTTCCTCGTGCGGATCAACTGTGATCGCACCAGCACGAAGAAGTACATCACCAGCCTGGTAGGCCTGGGCGAAGGGGGAGGCGAGAGCTACGGCCAGCACGGACGCGGTAAACAGGGTCTTGCGCATAATGGAAACTCCATCGAGACATGGTGTGTTGCGACTGGTGGCCATGGTAGGGCGTGCGGACCTGGCGACTTTGATCCAGCTCAACGAAACGTTCCGCTTTGCCCCGGCTGCGACGTAATGCCCGGGTTGCCTTCTTTTGAGGATCTAGATGATAATGTTTCTCTTTTCTGAGCCGCAGTGGCCGGATATGCGTCGTGGTTTAAAGATGAGCTGCGCGATTATTATCATTTGTTATAACATAACGGTTTAGGCTGCCGTGAACCGAGGATCCGCTCCGCATGAATCAGTACCCGACTCGCTTGTTCGCAGGCGTGCTGTTGTCGTTATGCCTGCCGCTTAACGCGGCTCCGCTGGACGCTGCGCTAGAAGAAAGCCAGCAACTGGCTGCCGAAGCCAAGGCCTCGCAGGCGCGTATCGAGCAACTCGATGACGCGACACGGCAGATGCTCACCGAATACCGCAATGCCGTTCAGCAGGCGGAGGCCCTGAAGGCCTACAACGAGCAGTTGGTCGAGCTGACTGCTGCGCAGCGCAAGGAACTGGACGGGTTTCAGCGTCAGCTGGACAGCATCGAGCGTACCCAGGAAGCCGTTGCGCCGCAGATGGGGCGGATGATCGAAGTGCTTGAGGAGTTCATCGCGGCAGACCTTCCGTTCCTCCCCGACGAGCGCGCCGATCGCCTCGCCAGCCTGCAGGACATGCAGGCGCGCGCCGACGTCAGCCTTGCTGAGAAATATCGCCGCATCCTCGAGGCCTACCAGATCGAGAGTGACTACGGCCGGACCCTGGAAGCCTGGCGCGGCGAGCTGCCGGTCGAAGGCGGCAGTCGCAGCGTCGAATTCCTGCGTCTGGGTCGGACGATGCTTTATTACCAGACACTCGATGCACACGAGAGCGGTTGGTGGAACCCGAAGACCCGCGCCTGGGAAATACTCGATGGCAGCGCGCGTCGGCCAATCACCAAGGCGATCGCCATTGCTCGTCAACAGCAAGCCCCGACCTGGCTCGAACTGCCCATCAAGACCCTGGCCAAGGAGGCTGCGCAATGAGCCGCTTGTTGACGTTATTGCTCATCGGACTGTTGCCGGCAATGGTTCAGGCTGCCGAGCCCCTGAGCACCGACCAGTTGCTCCAGCGTATTCGCAGCGAGCGCGCCGCGGAAGTCGACGCCATGCAAGCGCGCGAGCAGGCCTTCATTCAGAATCGCAGCGAGCAAGCGCAACTGCTGGCGCGAGCCAATGCTGCGCTTGAAAAACAGAAAGCCGAAGCTGAGCGTCTGAAAACTGAATTCGATCGTCAGGAAGCCGAGTTGGCCGAGCAGGAAAAGCTGCTGGCTCAGCGCGTCGGTCATCTCGGTGAACTGTTTGGTGTGGTCAGGCAGAGCGCTGGTGACATCGCCGGGCAATGGCAGGACAGTCTGCTCAATGCCCAGTATCCGGAGCGTTTGCAGCGCCTGCGGGCGTTGGCGGAAAGCCGCACGCTGCCGTCGGCCGATGATCTGGACAGCTTCTGGATGACGCTGCTTGAGGACCTTACGGCCAGTGGTCAGGTGGAGCGTGTAGAGCTGCCGGTAGTCGGCGTCGACGGGCAGCGCAGCACCCAGCCGGTTCTGCGGGTCGGTAACTTCTCGGCATTCACCGATGATAATTTCCTGCGCTACGACAGCGACGCTCGCGAGTTGCTGACGCCGAGCCGTCAGCCTTCCGGCATGGGAACGGTCAAAGACTATATGAATAGCAGCGAGGCGTTGGCCACGCTGCCGATCGACCCGAGCCGTGGTTCGTTGCTGGCTCAGCTGCAGCGCCAGCCCCAATTGTGGGACCGTGTCCAGCAAGGTGGTCTGGTCGGCTGGGTCATTCTCGTCCTGGGTGCCATCGGCCTGATCCTTGCGGTATGGCGCATGGTCTATCTGGCTCGGGTTGGACGAGCGGTAGACCGGCAAACGCGCGAACTCAATCAGCCGCGTGACGATAATCCATTGGGCCGCATCATCGGTGTGCTGGGGCCGAAGCCCCAACTGTCAGACCTCGAGACGCTTGAGCTGAAGCTCGACGAGGCGATCCTCCAGGAAACACCACCACTCGAGCGCGGCCAGCCGCTGCTTAAGCTACTCAGCGCCGTCGCGCCGCTACTCGGCCTGCTGGGCACGGTGACCGGGATGATCGTGACCTTCCAGGCAATTACACAGAGTGGCGGCGGGGATTCTCGGCTGATGGCCGACGGTATTTCCCAGGCGCTGGTTACTACGGTGCTGGGGCTGGTGGTAGCGATTCCTCTGTTGTTCCTACACAGCCTGCTGGCCAGCCGCAGCAAGGCGCTGATCCAGCTGCTCGAACAGCAAAGCGCTGGCCTGATCGCGCTGCATCTGTCGGGGACTCCGCGTCGTGACTGATCTGCATGGCCAATGGCTGCGTCTGGTCGACAGCGGTTATGCGCTGCTCGACTTCATGGCGGCGGGTGGCGCAGTGATGTGGGCGCTGGCCGCCTTGTGCGTGCTGTATTGGACGCTGGTCTTCGAGCGGTTGTGGTTCATGCGCCGGGTGTTTCCGCGCTGGGTGGAGGCCCGCCGCGAGGCCTGGTCACGCCTGGGCAGCGATTCCGGTAGCTGGCAACGCGCCGTTCGTAGCGCCTGGCTGGCGCAGGCCCAGCAGCAGCTGGCCGGTCCCTTGCGCATGAGCAAGACGCTGGTGGCGATGTACCCGCTGCTTGGATTGCTGGGCACCGTCAGCGGAATGATTGCGGTATTCGATGTGCTGGCGCTCAACGGCACCGGCAACCCGCGCGGCATGGCCGCGGGCGTCTGGCAGGCGACACTGCCGACCATGGCCGGCATGGTGCTGGCCATCACTGGACTGTTTAGCCTGGCGCGTCTCGAACGTATTTCGCGCCAGGCTCTCGACCGGCTGGCCGACCAGCTGCGTCACGATTGAGGATTAACGGATGCGTATGCGTCGTCACCACTACCAGCAGGAAGAAGACACCGGCATCGACCTGACGCCGATGCTCGACGTGGTTTTCATCATGCTGATTTTTTTCATCGTCACCAGCTCCTTTATCAAGGAATCCGGTGTCGAGGTTCAGCGGCCGCAGGCCGACACCGCCAGCGCGCAGGACAAGGGCAATATCCTGATTGCGGTGACGGCGGATGGTCAGGTCTGGATCGACAAGCAGGCCGTGGACGTACGCAGCGTCAGGGCCCACGTCGAGCGCATGCGCGTAGACCAGCCGGAAGGTGCCGTCGTGGTGCAGGCCGATCAGGATGCGCGCACGGGCCTTGTGGTTCAGGTGATGGATCAGGCACGTCTCGCCGGGGTTCAGGACGTGGCCCTGGCCGCCAGTTCGGGAGCGCAGTGATGGTCCGTGGGCTGACCCGCGTCGGGTTGTCCTTCATCGCTGCCTGCGTGGTGGCGTTGCTGTTGTTTGCGCTGATGTTGAGCATGGTCAACCCGCCCCGTAGCGAGGTGACCGACGACCCGGTGGCGATTGCCAATTTCGTGCGGATGGACAACAGCAACGAAAGCACTGCCACCCGCTCGCGGCAGCAGGCACCGCAACCGCCTCAACCAAAGACACCCCAAACCCCCACGCCGCCGACCCCGAGCATGGCGACTCCGAGCGCCAATCTGCCGAAGCTCGATTTGCCCTTGCCGAACATCGACACCGGCGTGTCGGTCGCCAGCGCGCCGGCGCCTAGTCTCGCCGGGCTGACAGCCGCGTCCGCTCCGGCAGCACCTCCTGCGCCAGCCGCTCCTTCGGCAGACGAGACGGCAGGACAGTCCGGTCCCGAGCAGGAAGTCATGCCGCTCAATGATGTTCGTCCCGAATACCCTTATCGGGCGCGTCAGCGCGGTATCGAAGGCCATATCAAACTCGCATTCACCATCACTGCCGCCGGTAAGGTCGAAAACATCCGCGTACTGGAGGCTTCGCCGTCGAATGTGTTCGATCGCGAGGCCCGCCGTGCCGCCGCCCGCTGGCGTTTCGCCCCGCGCACCGAAAACGGTTCGGCCGTCTCGCGTGAAGCCGTAAAAACCCTGCATTTCCGCCTGCAAGGAGAACGCTGACATGCCTCGTTTGCTGTTGTTGATCTCGTTGTTGTTCGCTGTATCGGCTCAGGCTGCCCAGAGCGTTGATCCTTCGGTGTTCAAAGCATTGGAGCGAGCCCAGAGTGCGCAGGAGAAGGGCGACTATGGCGCTGCGCACCGCGCGCTGAAACAGGCCGAGGCAAAGCCAGGCAGTGCAGAGGAAGCCTTGTTGTGGCGCAGCCGGGCGTATCTGGCCTGGGCTGAAGGCAACAATCGTCAAGCACTGGAGTTGCTCGACAAGGCGATCACCAGTGGCAAGCTGGACGAGGCAATTCTGCCGAACGAGCGGCTCAACCTGGCGAAACTCAACCTTATCGAACGCCGCTATGCCAAGGTCATCAGCCTGTTGGGGTCGCCCGCCAAGGCAAGTGAAGACGTCCTGAAGATGCTGGTGCAGGCGTATCAGGGGCTCGGGCAGCATGCCAAGGCATTGCCCCTGGCTGAGCGTTACGTGCAAGCTAACCCCAACGCTGCGGACACCTGGTTGCAGTTTCTGGTAGGCGGCAATGCCGAGCTGAAACGTTACGAGACGGCAGAGCGTTGGCAGAGCCGGCTACTCGCTCGTCATCCAGATCAAGCCAAGAGCTGGCGGCAGTTGGCGGGCTTGCAGCAGATGGCCGGGCATGAGGACAAGGCGCTGGCAACCCTGCGTGCGGCTCATGCCAAGGGTCTGCGCTTCAGCGAAGCCGAGCTGGACAATCTGGTGTTGCTTGCCGGCGCTGCTGGCCAGCCCTGGCAAGGTGCGAAGCTGCTTCAGGGCATGCTCCAGTCGCGCCTTCTAGCCAGCGATGCCAAACGGCGTGAACGTCTGGGCATGCTCTGGTGGCAGGCACGTGAGCGTTCGGAAGCGGCGCAGATCTACCGCGATCTCGCGGCGCAATCCGGCAGCGCCAAGTTCTGGCTCAACGTCGCACAGCTGGAACTGGAACAAGCCCATTGGCAGGCCGGTCTCGATGCGCTGAAACAGGCCGAGCGCGCGGGTGCCGAGCGGCGCAAGGTTCGCTCCTGGCGGGAGTGGGCCGAAGGCGAGCTGAGCTTCGAGCGTCAGCGTCAGGTCGCCAGCGCTCGCTGACGGTGATGGGGCGAACTGAGAGGGCGCTTTCAGGCAGCGCTGAGATGTCCTGAACGAGCGCTGCGCACGCTGCGTAGTAGAGGCAAACAGAAACCCCGCACCGACGCGGGGTTTCGCTTTTCTGCGTGGTGATATGCGGATGCTGGTTAGCGAAGGGCGAGTTCGCCCGCTGTGATGTGCGAGGCTCAGTTATTACCGTGCGTCCACGATATGCGCTGTTACCTGCTGCCAGCTTGCAAGACGACATCGATTGGTATCGCTCAATGACGCCGTTCAGCTAGTTGATAACGGCGTCGCAGCGCTGCCTTTATTCAAGCTCGTAGAGATAGATCTTCTGCGCTTCCATGCGATAGCCCGCATCGGCCAGTTCGCTGGTGGCGTGTTCGACTTTCAGCGGACCTTCAATCCAGAAGGGCTGGTACAGCTCGTCCACTTTCACGCCGAGCTCGCTGGTGGCATGCACGATCTGGTTGGACGGCGGTGGCGGCACGTGAATGCAGGCGCCGAAATAGGGCACCAGCAAAAACTCGGTCACTCGTCCGTCCTCACCCATGTCCAGCGGCACGATATAGCCAGGCAGCTTGACCTGAACGCCATCTAGTTCTTTGACGACCGGCTCGGCGGGCGATTGCTGAGCCGCAGCCGGGCCCGCTTCCGCAGCCAGCGCATCGGCCAATTGCGACATATCGTGGATCGCTACCGGCGGTGGCGGCGGCGGAGCGTCCGCTGGGATCAGGTCCGACCATTGCAGCTCTCGAACATCGGCAGCAGCGAAGGGCGCCGCCAGGGCGAGCAGGGTGGCAATAAGCAGGCGAGACATGGAAATCCTCATAATCTGATCGACAGGCCGTCGGCCAGTGACTGCCGGTAAGCGCGCCACGCCGGCACACAGCCCATCAGCAGGCCAGCCAGCAGTATGCCCGCCAGCAATGACCACTCATAGGCGCTTGGCAGTGCCAGCGGCAGGTAGAGACCGTAGTGACTTTGCAGCGGCCCCTGCGCCACCGCAATGGCGATGTACAACAGCAGGAGCCCGAGCAGCGCGCCCGCGAGTGCCAGACTGAGGGCTTCGACCACCAGCAGGCCGGCTATATGCCAGGGACGTGCGCCCACCGAACGCAGGATCGCCATTTCCCGGCGCCGCTCGTTGAGGCTGGTGAGGATCGCCGTGAGCATGCCGATCAATCCGGTCAGCACGACAAACAACGACACCACGAACAGGGCCTGTTCAGCGGTGCCCATCAGGCTCCAGAGCTCCTGCAGCGCCACCCCGGGCAGAATTGCCAGCAGCGGCTCGCCGCGGAACTGGTTGATTTCACGTTGCAGTGTGAAGGTGGCGATCTTGCTGTTGAGACCCAACATGAATGCGGTGATCTGTTTGGGCTGCAGATCCATCTGGCGCGCCTCTTCGGCATCGATGCGCGCCGCGCCGCGGGCTGGCATGCCGTTCTGCCAGTCGACATGCAGCGCTTCCATGCCCGCAAGGTTGATATGCAGCGTGCGGTCCACCGGCGTGCCGGTGCGCTTGAGGATTCCGACTACGTGAAAAGGCTTGTCGTCATGTTTGACCAGGCTGACCGTGGCGACGCCATGCGCCAGCACCAGTTGGTCGTCCAGCTTGTATTTCAGTGCCTCAGCTACTTCGGCGCCCAGCACCACTTCGAACGGATCGTCGGCGAATGGCCGGCCTTGCGCCAGTTGCAGGGGCTGCTTGCGGCCGTAACGGTAGTGCTCGAAATAGGCGCTGCTGGTGCCCATCACGCGATAACCGCGGTGAGAATCACCCAGGGAAATAGGGATCGCCCAGCTGACTCGGGGATGCGCGGCGAAGTGCTCGAAGCTCTCCCAGCGAATATTGTTGGTGGCGTTGCCGATACGGAACACCGAATAAAGCAGCAGGTTTACTGAGCCGGAGCGGGCGCCGACGATCAGGTCGGTGCCACTGATGGTGCTGGCGAAACTGGCCCGAGCCTCGGTGCGCACGCGCTCCACGGCGAGCAGCAGGCATACCGATAGCGCGATGGCGAAAACGGTGAGCAGAGCAGTGAAACGGCGGTTATTCAGGCTCGCCAAGGCCAGGCGCAACAGGTACATGGCCTACAACTCCGGGGCGCGTGCGGCGTGATTGAGATCCGCCAGTGAAAGGCTACGGTCGAAAAGTGGCGCCAGGCTCTGGTCGTGGCTGACGAACAACAGGCTTGAACCGGCTTCTCGACACTCGGCAAACAGCAGTTGCAGGAAGGCTTCGCGGCTGTCGGCGTCGAGCGCCGAAGTGGGCTCGTCGGCAATTACCAGTTCCGGCTGACCGATCAGTGCACGCGCCGCGGCGACGCGTTGTTGCTGACCGATCGACAGTGCTTCGGCCCGCCGCTCAAGCAGGCTCTTCGGTAGGCCGAGATGCTGGAGCAGGCTTGCCGCTGCCTGCGCAACACTGCCGTGTCGCTGTCGTGCGCGTTCGGCTCGCGCCTTGGAAAAATGACAGGGCAAGCCGACGTTTTCAGCCACCGAAAGGAAGGGCAGCAGGTTGAACTGCTGAAAGATATAGCCAGTGTGATCGACCCGGAAACGATCCCGCGCACCGGCCGAAAGCGCTGCGAGATCGGTGCCGAGCAGCTGAACCGTTCCGCGCTGCGCTTTCTGCACGCCGCCAATCAGGCCCAACAGGGTGGTCTTGCCGCTGCCCGACGGCCCCTTGAGGAACAGGCTATGGTTGGGTGCTAGCGTGAAGCTGGGAATGTCGAGCAGCTCCGCCTGGCCCGGCCAGGCGAAACCCAATTGGTGCAGTTCAAGCAGTGATGCGGTCATCGAGATGATCCGTGTCGGGCGAGCCGGGAGTTTACTGCGTCCAGCCAGGCGGCAGACAGGATCAGATCAGAAGGCTGCGCGTGGCTGGTCCGCGGTGAGTTGCACGCCCTGTTGACCCTTCGGACCGATCAGCTGTGCCTGGATCTTCTGCATACCGGGGAACGCTTTGAACAAGCCTTGCAGATCGAGCGCCTTTAGCGCTTCGGGCGTGGCGCAATTGAAGTGGTAATGCGCGTGGATTTCGCTGTGCTGGCTTTCATGATCTTCATCGTGCTCGTGCTCGTGCTCGTCGTCATGGCCCTCGCCTTCGAATAGCGGGCTCTCCAGCTCGGATTCGGCCAGGGTGCAGCCTGCTGCTGCAGGCAGGCCGAACAGTCCGTTCGGGTGTTCCAGCTGTTTGCGTGCATCGGCGACCTTGCGCTTATCCGCTTCGCTGCTCGGCGCGTGCTCGAAACCCACCAGATTCATCGCCGGGCTGCGCAATTCGACTTCCAGCGTGGAACCGTCCAGCGCCGCGTCCAGTTCCGCTGCGCCATGCTCGTGGGCACCGAGACTGTCGTGGTGCGCATGATCATGGTCATGGTCATGATCGTGCTCGGCGGCCAGAACAAAACCGGGCAGTAACGCGAAAGGCAGGGCAAGCAGCAGACGGCGCATGGCAGACTCCATATCAATTAGTGGTTACGTTATAACAAATGTTTGCAGCCGCTGGCCAGTCTCGACGTCTCGTGGGAGCATGCGACCCAATGTCTTCAGGAGAGTGGCGATGATTCGAATTCGCGGCCATGTCGGCGAGCTGCCGGTGGACCTCAGCATTGAAATGGACGACCACGACTGGGCGCAGCTGGCGCGTCAGATGCCCGCCGCTCAGGCCGAGACCGCCCCGGTGCAACCGGCCGACAAGCCGATGGCTGATCCCCATTGGCACGAGGCGCAACGGTTGTTGCGCGCGGCGCAGAGCATGGACGGGCCGCAGCTGTTAGCGGAGCTGCAAGCGCTGGCCGGTAGCGCTCAGATGGGCAAGCGCCTGCTGGTGCGGTTGCGTCACTGCGCGCAGGTCAAGGTGGACAGCGGTGCGGATGCGCCGGTCTACCGCTGGATCGACTGAACGGCTCGACCGGCGTTCCGAATTAAAGACGTTGGGTCTGGAAGGTATCGCAGCGTGTCGGGTCGCCACTGTCGAAGCCGATACGAAACCACTTCACCCGCTGCGCAGAGGTGCCATGGGTGAAGGCATCGGGAACGACCCGGCCCTGACTTTGCTGCTGCAAACGATCATCGCCTATGGCGTTCGCCGCGTTCAACGCTTCCTCAAGATCCCCTTCCTCGAGCCAGTCATGACGCTGCTGGGCGTGGTTGGCCCAGACCCCGGCAAAGCAATCCGCCTGCAGCTCCTGGCGAACCAGCAAGCCGTGGTCACCCTCCATGCGCGCGCCGCGCTGACGGGCAGCCTGCATCTGTTGCGATACGCCCAGCAGCGTTTGCACATGGTGGCCGACCTCATGGGCGATCACGTAGGCCTGAGCAAAGTCGCCCGCGACCGAAAAGCGCGAGGCCATCTCATCGAAGAACTGCAGGTCGAGATACACCTGTTGGTCGCCCGGACAGTAGAAGGGGCCGACTGCCGAATTGGCGAAGCCACAGGCTGAGTTCACGCCACCACGAAAAAGCACCAGGGTAGGGTCTCGGTACTGCTGACCGGACTGCTGAAACAGAGCGTGCCAGGTGTCCTCGGTATCGCCCAGGATTGACTGAACGAAAGCAACCTGCGGGTCTTCGCCGTTGGCCGGGGCGCTGGACTGCTGGGTTGGTGCAGGACCGGACTGATCAGCCAGCTGACCGAGGATCTGCATCGGATCCTGGCCGGACAACAGGCCGATCACCACCACGATAGCGACGCCCGCCAGAGTCAGGCGCCCGCCACCGATGCCTCCGCTTCGGCCGCGAGCGTCCACCACATTGTCACTGCGACGAGCCTTTCTCCAGCGCATGCCTGAATCCCTCTGCCGGTTGCTGATTCTGGTCAGACCGGCCTCAAGGACTGCAAATTCAGCGACTCGTAGGCGTTTCGTCTGTTTCGTCAGTCTGCCGGGTACTCGGCCAGCACCGACTGCTCACCCTTGTTGCCCACGGCGATCACCTTGAACGCGTCTTTATGTTCGCCCATCTCCATACCGGGCGAGCCCATGGGCATGCCGGGCACCGCCGCACCGATCAGATCGGGTTGTGCTCGGAGCTTGAGGATGTCGGCAGCCGGGACGTGGCCTTCGACGAATTTTCCGTCGATCACGCCGGTATGGCAGGAACCCAGGCTATGGGGCACGCCGAGACGGGTCTTGACTGCGACCATGTCGGTTTCGACGTGATCGTCGACCTCAAAGCCGTTGGCTTCCAGGTGCTCTATCCATGCCTTGCAGCAACCGCAATTGGCGTCGCGGTGCACCTCGATGGCAATGGGGTCGGCGGCCTGCGCGAAGCTGGCGAACAGAGCGGTGACGAGCAGTAAACGGCGCATGAAGATCACTCCGGCGTGAAAGTGCGCAGCATATCCGCATGCTCGTGGGCGCCCAAGCCGAGTCATGTGAGTGAATGTCACAGGAGGCGTACGCGGGGAGGGCGGCGAACCAAAACGGGGTGATCCGGTCGGATGTCCATCATGGTGCGGAGCCGCTGTCAGGAGAGTTTTCGATGCGTTTTGCCCGTTTCGTTCTGCTCGCGCAGGCGTTGGTGATGGCCTGCCTCAGTCTGGCCTACTGGCTGCGGCCTCACGAGATGGCCAATCTGAACGGCATGCTGTTGATGGAGACTGCATCGGTCAGCCATATGCGCGTCTACTACGGCGGCTTGCAGTTGGGGCTGGCGCTGTTCCTGATCTGGAGCGCGCGCGCACCGGAGCGAGCTCGCCCAGCCTTGATCATGCTGGTAATGACGATGGCCGCGCTGGTGCTGGGAAGGCTGGTGTCGCTCTGGGTGGACGGCGGTGAGCTGGTCGGCTTCGATCTGGCCTCGATGCTCTACCGCATACTGGCTGTAGTACTTGCTGGCCTCGCCTGGCGCGCCGTGCGCGAGCTTCCGGAGCCAGAGTCGGAGCGCGTCGAGCCTGCTACCCATCGGCTCGTCAGCGAGTCACCGATGCCATTCAAGTTGGGTGACACCCCACCGCACGCAGAGCCTGGTCCAGGTGAGCCTTCACCTCAGCCGTTCCGTCGCGGAGATCCTGTCGCCTGATCTGAGTCCGGGTGGCCCAGGTCTGTCAGGTATCCGCCTGACGAATTGCCGGTGCGGCTGGTCGGATAAGTCTCTTCAGCCTGATGCACTCATCGGCCGCTTCCGGCCAGGCGTTCGTAATCCAAGGTCAGTTGCTCAAGCTTGCGCAGCAGCGAGTCGCTGGTGGTGACGATCACGGTCGGCACGAAGCGTGAGTCCTCCGCCAAGGTGAAGCCGGCCCGGGCGAAACGCCATTGGGTATCGATCTTCTCGAGCTGACCAACGATTTGCGCGGTGTTCTGCGGCGCCGTTTTCAGCTCATTCAACCCCTGTTCGAACTCATTGACTGCAGCATCGAAATCGCTGCGCAAGCGCTGCTCCGGCAGCTTCCAGCTCATGGCCAGGTAAAGCATGGCGATGCGCTGACTGAGCATGCGCTGACGCCCGCTGCGGTTTACCAGCCGGGCGGCCTGACTGCCGCTGTGACGCTCGATCTTTCCGACCAGCGCTTCACTCTGGCTGAGGAAGCGGTCAGCCAGGCCCAGGAGTTCGGCGGATTGGCTGCGGTCCGGGCGGGTCAAAGCCAACTGACGATACTGGTGCCAGGTGTCAGTTGCTTCGTTCAATGCTTTGCGGATATCCCCGTCAGCGGCGTATTCATCGAGCCACTGAGCGTTCTCCTCGACGCTGGCAATGCTGTTGTCGAGCTGACTGGCGGCGAGGTCGACACGGGTGTCGGTGCCGATCATCAAATAGGTCTTGGCGATGCGTTGGCTGAGCATGCGCTGCATGCCGGCGCGGTTGACTGCTTCTGCGTCGCTGATGCCGGCCTGACAGGGCAGGCTGCCGGACAGCAGACCGAGTAGCAGCGTGGTGATTAGCGAAATTTTCAACATGGAGCGCTCCTGACGTCCGGGCGGGCGCGATGCTGACCGTTCGGTCAGTCGACGTGGGCGAGACGATAGAGCGCTGCGCGCTGACGGCATTGATGATTATCAAGGGCGCCGGAGCGGTGCTTCGGCCTGAGGCGTGGCGCACACAAACGCAGTGCAGAGCGGGCGCTTCTGGCTCAGCCTTTGGCCTCGTGCTCCAGGACCCAGACCGCCGCTTCCACCCGCGACCGCAGGCCCAGCTTGTGCAGCAGATTTTTAACGTGGACCTTGACGGTGCCTTCGGTAATACCGAGTTTGCGCGCGATCATCTTGTTGCTCTGGCCTTTGGCAATCTGGCGCAGGACCTCTTTCTCGCGCTTGGTCAGGCTGGAGAACGGCACCTGCCCGGTGGGCTTGGGTCGCACCCGGATCGCTTCGGCGAGCACCTGGGTCAGTTCAGGACTCAAGGCCATACGGCCGGTCGCCGCCAGGCGGATCTGCTCGATCAGCTGTTCGGCGTCCATGTCCTTGAGCAGATAGCCGTCAGCACCGTTGCGCAGGGCTTCGAGGACATGGCCCTGCTCATCGGAAACGGTAAACATCACGATGCGGGCGTCGATGTCCACGTCGCGCATGCGCCGGGTGGTTTCCAGCCCGTCGATACCCGGCATGTTGAGGTCCATCAGGATGAGGTCCGGCTCGGTCTGTTGCGCAAGCGCGATGGCGTCCTCGCCGTTGCCCGCCTCACCGACCACCTCAAGGTCATTTTCCAGTTCCAGCAGGTCACGCAGACCCCGACGCATCATGGGGTGGTCGTCGACCAGCAGGATTCGTGCAGTACTCCCTTCATTCATGCGTGACCCGTTCCTGTTTCAGGGGAGATGTGGCGGTAGGCGGGCGGGAACCGCAGGTACACCAACGTGCCTCCCGCAGGGCGCCGACCGATGTTGATGGTGCCGTTGAGGCTGTTGGCTCGCTCGCGCAGGATGATCAGGCCATAGTGGCCGGCACGCTGCTCTTCAAGGCGGATGCCGATGCCGTCGTCCTCGATCTTGACGTGAATGGTGCCGACGCTGTCCTGGGTCAGGCTCAGCCAGCAGTGCTCCGCCTCGGCATGCTTGACCACGTTGCTAAGCGCTTCGCGGACGATCTGCAGGCAGTGCACTTCTTCGTTGGGCGTGAGCGGACAGTGATCCAGCTGGTAGTCACTCTCGACCTGCAACCCCGAGTTGGCGCTGAACTCCTGAACCGTGGCGTAGAGCGCCGGTTTGAGCCCGGGTTCGTTGACCTTGATGCGAAACGTAGTGAGCAATTCGCGCAGCTGGCGATACGCTGAGTTCAGCCCCTGCTCGATCTGCTGCACGCTGTCGTCCAGTTGTGCCTGGTCGCTCTGCTTCTGCATCAGCCGCTTGAGGCGTGCCAGTTGCAGTTTCTGCGCGGCTAGCGCCTGGGCCAGTGAATCGTGCAGCTCACGGGCAATCACCGCGCGCTCCTCCATCAAGGCCAGGCGCGCCTGTTTCTGGCCAAGTCGGGCCAGGCTCAGCGATGCGGCGAAGAGATCGGCCAAGGTCGTCAGCGGTAGCGTTTGCCAGGGCTGCAGTGGCTCGCCTGTGCGACTGGCCACCCGCAGCGAGCCCAGCTCGTCCGGCCCTGAACGCAGCTCGAACGTCAGCAGCTCTTCGCCAGTCGGCAGTCGGCCGGTCTGGTTCACCGGGCAGGCCTCGCACTGAGGCAGCTGGCAGTATTCCGGCGGCTGCAGATTGTGGGAGGTCATCGCCGTGTGGCTGCCCGCTTCGGAGGATCGGTTCAGGCACAGCGAAATCGGGCCGGTGTCGAGGATCTGCTGCACCTTGCTGAGTTGCGCGCCCATCATCTGGGTGGGGTCATCCGGCTTGCTGTAGAGCATCCGGGCACTGTCGAACAGCAGCTGCAGCGTCGCGTTGCTGCGAGTCAGGGCAGCGGTCTTGTCATCGACCTTCTGTTCCATGTCCGCGTAGAGGCCGGCCAATTCCTGGCTCATCTGGTTGAGCGTGCGGGCCAATAGGCTCAGCTCGGTATCGCCGGGAATCTGCACCTGGCCGCTGAAATCGCCCTTGCCGATATCGCGCGCCATCCGGGTCAGGCTCCGCAGCGGCGTGGCCAGGTTGTTGTGCAATCCGTAGATCAGCACAAAGGCGATCACCACGATGACGAACAGCGTACCGGCCTGCAGTGCGCGGATAACGCTGAGCTTGCCTTCCGAGGCCTCCTGCAGTGTGCGAACGAAGGTGTCCAGCTCGTTGACGAACGCTGGCGCCTCCCGACGGTACTCCTCCAGCCGCGCGGGTTGCGCATCGAGCAGGGGGCGCATGCCTTGCTCCCAGTGCTGCGACACCGCGGCGTGCAAAACCGGCAGACGGGTACTGTCATGGCGGTGCAAGGCCGAGCGCAACGAGGGAGAACGCAACGTCTGCTGCAGGGTTTCAATGCGCTCGTAGAGCAGGACTTGCGAGCCGTGTTCGGCCGTGAAAGCCAGGCGGTAAGCCTGCATGCGCAGACTGCCAGCCTGATTGATTGCCTCGGCATCACCTTCCAGGGCGTCCGCCAGGTAGAGGCTGGCAAGCATGCTGACCAGCGAGACACCGATGATCACCACGAAGGCCACCAGCGTATTGAACACGATCGAGTGACGGGTGGAGAGCGGCTCGCTTTCGGTTGAAGACATGTTCGGCTCGACGGTCAGGCGATGCCCCATTCTGCGCCTGGTCGGTCCAGCTGGCCACGGGTGGGCGCGTACCTCCAATGCTTTCGAGCCGTCTTCTGAGGCGCCGACGCTGGTCGGCACTACTACCTAACCTGCTGATTCAAGGACGTTTTTATTGTTGAGATAGGGATACCTCGCAAGAGGTAGTCAACGGGCGTGTGGCAAATCGCCATTCCTCCTGTATTGACCACAGTCAAATTCGGATCGATCCCCCCCGCTTAGCGTGCAAGCCATTCCTGAACCCGCTGCGTTTGCCGGCCGGGTGTCTTGGCGCCAAGAGGATCGACCAATGAGCAATATCGAAAAGTGGGATGTGGAGGACCAGATCTTCTGGGACACCACTGGCAAGCGGGTCGCCAATCGCAATCTGTGGATTTCCATTCCGAGCCTGCTGATGGGCTTCGCCATCTGGCTGATGTGGGGCATCGTCACGGTGCAGATGCTCAACCTGGGCTTTCCCTTCGCGCCCGCCGAGCTTTTCACCCTGACCGCCATCGCCGGCCTCACCGGCGCCACCTTGCGCATTCCAGCGTCGTTCATGATCCGCATTGCTGGCGGGCGCAACACCATCTTCCTGACCACTGCGCTGCTGATGATTCCTGCCGCCGGCGCGGGCATTGCCCTGCAGAGCCAGGACACGCCGCTATGGGTCTTCCAGCTGCTGGCTTTCCTCTCCGGTATCGGCGGCGGCAATTTCGCCTGCTCGATGAGCAACATCAGCACCTTCTTCCCGAAGAACCAGCAGGGATTGGCCCTGGGCCTCAACGCCGGTCTCGGTAACTTTGGTGTCACCACCATGCAGATCCTGATCCCGCTGGTGATGACTGCCGGTGTGTTCGGCTTTATCGCCGGCGACCCGATGACACTGGTCAAGGACAGCGGCACCTTGATCGGCGGCATTCCTGCCGGAACCGATACCTGGATTCAGAATGGCGGTTGGGTCTGGCTGCTGTTCCTGGTGCCGCTGGCTTTCGCCGGCTGGTTCGGCATGAACAACCTGCTGGTGATCTCGCCGACGCCGGGTTACCCGCTGAACGCCTTCGGCAAGATTCTTGGTCTCTACGCCGTGGCCTTTTTCGCCGCCGCCGTCGGCCTGTACCTCTACCTGCCTGCGCCGACTGGCCTCGGCGTGCTGAATATGTGGGGCGTGATGCTGCTGACCATCGGCGCGACGCTCGGCATGCTGCGCCTGCTGCCGGGCAGCATCAGCCCGAACATCAAGCGCCAGTTTGCGATCTTCCGCGACAAGCACACCTGGTCGATGAGCGTTCTCTACATCCTGACCTTCGGCTCGTTCATCGGCTTCTCCATGGCGCTGCCGCTGTCGATCACGGTGATCTTTGGGTTCATGAATGAGGTCGGCGCTGATGGCGTGGTGACCCGCGTCGCCAACCCCAACGCACCGAGTGCGCTGACCTACGCCTGGATCGGGCCGTTCATTGGCGCCCTGATCCGCCCGCTGGGCGGTTGGATTTCCGACAAGGTCGGCGGCTCCATCGTCACCCAGGTGATCTCGGTGGTCATGGTTGGCGCCTCGGTCGCGGCCGGCTACGTGATGCAACAAGCCTACGGCTCGGCCCAGCCTGAAGAGTACTTCTTCCTGTTCCTGGTGCTGTTCCTGGTGCTGTTCGCCGCCAGCGGCATCGGCAACGGCTCGACCTTCCGCACCATCGGCGTCATCTACGACCGCGAGAAGGCCGGCCCGGTACTCGGCTGGACCTCCGCTGTCGCCGCCTACGGCTCCTTCGTCGCCCCGATCGTGATTGGCGAACAGGTCAAGGCGGGCACCCCGGAAGTGGCGATGTACGGCTTCGCGGTGTTCTACGCGCTGTGCCTGATCCTCAACTGGTGGTTCTACCTGCGCCCCAACGCCTACGTGAAGAACCCCTGAGTCCGGAGAGCCGCCATGAACATCATGCTTGCCTACGACAACTCGCGTAACGCCAGGAAAGCCCTGGACGCCACCCTCGAGATGTTCGGTCCGCTCAACCCCCTGATCATGCTGATCGGGGTGGTGGAAGACACCCGCGATACCAGCGATTCGGCGGCCGAGCTGTACGAGCGCGAGCGTCGCGAATTCCAGGCCTTCCTGCAGGAGGCGGCGGCCAAGGTCAGCGCCTTCGGACTGGACGTCGACGTGATCCTCGCCGAAGGCGACGCCCGCAAGATGATTCTCAAGGCCGCCGAGCACAAGAAGCCCGACCTGCTGGTCATCGCGCGGCATTCCAACGAACCGGACGGCGGCTTCATCTCCCGCTCGCTGAATCTCTTGGTCGACGAGCTCGACTACATGACCTTCGGCAGCGTCAGCGCCTTCCTGGCCCGCCGGGCGCCTTGCCCGGTCCTGATTCAAGCCTGCCCCTGAGTGAGGAGCTCAACATGAGAGTTTCTACGCTGTTCGAATGGAAGCGCCCCGAGATCCGGGCCCTGCATCTGACCTGGATCGCCTTCTATATCTGCTTCTTCGTCTGGTTCGGCATGGCGCCGCTGGCCTCGAGCATGCTGAAAAGCGTGAACTGGCTGACGCCCGAGGATCTCAAGCTGTTCGCCATCGCCAACGTGGCACTGACCATCCCGGCGCGCATCCTGGTCGGCATGGCGCTCGACCACTGGGGGCCGCGCCGGGTGTTCTCGGTGCTGCTGGTCACGATGGCGGCGCCCGCGCTGTTTTTCGCCTTTGGTGATAGCCGCACCCAGCTGCTGGTGTCGCGGCTGATCCTCGGCTCCATCGGCGCCAGCTTCGTGGTTGGCATCCATATGACCGCCATGTGGTTCAAGCCAAAGGACATCGGTTTCGCCGAAGGCTTCTACGCCGGCTGGGGCAATTTCGGTTCCGCAGCGGCGGCCATGAGCCTGCCGGCCATCGCCATCCATGCCTTCGGTGGGCCGGAAGGCTGGCGCTGGGCGATCGCCAGCTCGGCGATCATCATGGCCGTCTATGGCGTGTACTACTGGTTCGCGCTTACTGATGGCCCGGCCGGCACCATCCACCGCAAGCCGCACAAGGCCAGCGCGCTGGAAGTCAGCACCTGGGCCGACATGATCAAGCTGATCATCTGGACCATCCCCATGGTCGGCGTGCTGGGCATCCTGGTCTGGCGCATCGAGGGGCTGGGTTACCTGGGTGCGACCGGGGCGGCGATCTGCTACTCGGTGATCGCGCTGGTGGTGATCTTCCAGGTGGTGCAGATCCTGCGGGTCAACATACCGATCCTGAAGAAGGGCGTGCCGGAAGACGACAAGTACCCCTTCAACACTGTGGCTGCGCTCAACTCCACCTACTTCGCCAACTTCGGTGCGGAGCTGGCGGTGGTGTCGATGCTGCCGATGTTCTTCGAGCTGACCTGGGGCCTGACCCCGACCACCGCGGGCATCATCGCTGCCTCGTTTGCCTTCGTGAATCTGGTGGCGCGGCCCATGGGCGGGTTGGTCTCCGACCGCTTCGGCAACCGCCGCTTCGTCATGCTCGCCTACATGCTCGGCATCGCCGTCGGCTTCTTCCTGATGGGGCTGATGAACGCGTCCTGGCCGCTGATCGTCGCCGTCGCCATCACCGTGGCCTGCTCGATGTTCGTCCAGGGTGCAGAGGGTGCGACCTTCGGGATCATCCCCTCGATCAAGCGCCGGGTTACCGGGCAGATCTCCGGCATGGCCGGGGCCTACGGCAACGTCGGCGCCGTCTGCTACCTGACCCTCTACACCTTCGTGACCCCCTCGCAGTTCTTCATGGTGATTGCCGCCGGTGCGTTCGTCAGCTTCGGGCTCTGCCTGCTCTGGCTGAAGGAGCCCGAGGGGGCGTTCTCCGACGAGTACTACGTATCCAGCGTCGATCGCGAGTTGGAGGCCCGCCAGAAGCTCGCGTCCTGACGTTGCACCGAACGAATGCGCCAGCCACCTCGGCTGGCGTAAGCCGAGATTGATAAGCCGACCGGTCGGGCCAGTGGTTCGCAACCGGAGTGAGGAGAGAAACCAATGAGCCACTTGCTCGATCAACTGCGCTTCTTCAACAGGAAGCAAGGCGAATTCGCCGATGGTCATGGCGAAACCCGCATCGAATCCCGCGACTGGGAGAACGTCTACCGCTCGCGCTGGCAGTACGACAAGATCGTGCGTTCCACCCACGGGGTGAACTGCACCGGTTCGTGCTCCTGGAAGATCTACGTGAAGAACGGCCTGATCACCTGGGAAAC
>CETJ01096965.1_pt1 | contig 22035 bp, 17 predicted proteins | sample 531341 | NCBI WGS metagenome assembly CETJ01 (sample SAMEA2622677, study PRJEB7988) | marine metagenome | isolation source: saline water (ENVO:00002010), including | reverse complement strand
GCAATACCGTCGAACATGCGCGGCGCAATATAATGATCGAAAGCGTGGTATTTATATACACCTATTTTTTGTATTCTTTAAATGTATGGAAGAGTAAATAGCTCTTAATCCCTGTTGTCTTGAATTGGATTTCTAAAATTTAAAATACAAAAATGTAAGATACAAAAATTTTCGATTTGGTTTACCAACTGGGAGACTAAGATGCTTAATCGAGGATACAAAAAGTACTATTTTATTTAGCATTTTTTACGAAAAGCTTGCGGCCGATTATAAATATAGGTTTACAAAAAATTATTATACTTTTAGTCGTGATGGGAGAGTCTGCATAAGACAAGCGGTCGTTCAGCCTTTAAGTGAAAATGCCGTGCTCAGTGCGGAAAAGCGTTTGTTTCACTAATTCAATGCCATTCGGTCGTTTTAGGGTCTGAATAGGCATAGCACCAAATACTGGTTTATAACTTAACATCCATTTAGCCGCTCGCACCGAGTCACCTTCATAGAAATCAGTAACGAGCTTAATGCCTTCCTCCAAAATTGCAGGTTCTGGAAAATCACTTACACGTATGTCTTGCACATATAGATTCACCAATTCATCAATACCGGCACTTTCGGTTTCCAGCAGCTTTACTTTCACCTGTTCTCCATTTTCGTTACATAGATTGCGTCTTAAAAAGTATAGCAAGTGTTATCATTGTGGTTAGGTATATTAAGCAAAAAATATCAGTATAAAACATAGCCAACTGTTTAGTCACCAACGCGACGCCGGTGTTCTGCTGTAGACAAACAAAGGTAATTCGCAATGTCAGAAATGGCGGGTATTTAGCAGCTGTTTGAAGTGCAAGTTGAGGCGAATTGTGATTCTTAAAGATATGTCGATACAAAAGGGTTGTGTTATCTAGCTTAGTACTTATCATCACAGGCCTTTTTATTCGATACTAAGGCAATTATTTGTGACAAAGTTTTTTGATAATCTTCTCTCTTTCTTCAATCATCCCCTCAATGGCCTTTTTTTTGTTGCGGTTGTGACCGCGTTAAATGCTGCAACATTTTGGCCGCTAGCGTTCGATTTAACCGATTGGTTGGGAGGTTTTTTGGGGTACTCATCAAATTACACTAGCTTTGCTGTGATGCCTTGTTATTTTTATATCGCATGGGGGGTATTCACTCTCTTGCTAGGGACACTTGCCCTAAGGTTACTATTGTCTATTGTCGTTGTAATGGCGCTACAGATGCCTAATCGAAACATTCGTCAAAGCATGATCACAAAAATAACGGCACAATTTGACGAAAACAATCGTAGTACCTACGCTACTGGCGCAAACTTGGTAGTTGTTTTCTTGGTGACGTTTTTGATTGGTTTGTATTCACAAAACCTCCGTTTCGAGCAAATTAATTTAAACAATCGCATTGAAAGACAGCAAAAGTGCTTTGAGCTTATACAGGCCCAGTTGAAAAAAGTCTCTCAAATTGGCGATCAGGTCGGTAAGTTAGACCGCTGTATTCTTTGATTTAGCAGATGACCAAAAATCAAGGTTTTCATTTTCATGGGTGGTAAATTTTAAAGAGGTCTTTGAATAGTTATTAGTTACGATGCAGATTGATGAAGAAGGTGGAGAGATGGAAGTGCTTGTTGTCAGAATTAGTAAAGGTTTGCCTTAGACTCATCGCTGCAATTAAATTGTCAACGCTTCAATGATGGTTTTATTTGCGAAGCGGTCCTATAACACACCAAATATCTAGGTTGCCTGCTTTCCACTATGTAGCAATCAGATAGCTAGTTTGGTATTAATAGTGAAAGTATAAAAGCGAGCGATGCGTTGGCAGAAAAACGCGCAAATCGCGCTATGTTAAATTGTTATATTCACAACCTAGCTTGGTCACATAAGGATAGCGATGAGTAAAGGGAAAGAAGGTGCTTTCATTTATGCTGATGAGTCAGGGCATTCAGGCAAAGAAATCTTTAATGAAAAATCTCCTATTTATTATCAAGGCGCGGTAATCTCCGTAGGTGAAATAGAAACCAAAGTAGCACCAATAATTCAAAAGTATTGCACTGAGAATGGACTGGATAGATTGCATGGGTATGAACTTGGAGAAGAGAGAGTAAATAGCCTTTGCTTAGAGCTACTGGAAGCCTTAGATGGAACTAAATGGAAGTTCCATTACACTATCCTTCAAAAAAGGTATATAGCACCTACAAAATTTGTTGATACAGTGTTTGACTGCTGGGACAACCCCGCAGTGCATCCATTCTGGTATACGACCGAACTATTCAGACATACATTATGTATATTAATAGACGACATGATGGAAGAAGGTTTAGATGTTGAATTTTGGAGTTATTACTTAAAAGACGACTTAGATGGCCTTATTAATATTTGCAAATCCTTGTTGGAAAAGGCACCACATATTTACGATAAAAGGGCGTGTGAAGTTGTGACCGCAGGACTAAGTTACGCGATAGAAAACCCTGATATTTTCACACTTATATCAGCCAAAGGTAAAAGTGCTTATAAAAAACAGACACCAAATATAATTGCCTTTTCTAGTTTATTAACTGCAACACATAGATTTTGTAAAGAATATGGAGTTTCAGTTTCGGAGCTTGTTCATGATCGAAGTGACGAATTCAAAGGCACAATGCGAGAGTATCACCGCATGTTTTTCGGCGTTGATTTTGAAGAAGATAAATTCGGTGGCATCCCTCAATTTAAACAGGTTGAATACGACTTGGGTGAATTCAAATTAGAATCTTCAAAAAAGTCATATGGATTGCAGGTAGCAGATCTTTTCTTGTGGCTGATTCAACGAGACATTACAGATAAGAACCTTGAAGAAACTAAAGCTAAGATATTCGATAACTCTGATAATTTTGTTATATCAAGAGCAATGTCATTAGCAATTATTAAAGCTCGTCACTTTCAATTAATGCAGGAAGAGCTAACACCTGAGATGATAAAGGCAGGTAAAAAGCTAAACAAAAAAATTGAAGCTAATCAAAAGGCGGCAATGAAAAAATGATTATAACAAGTTGCTTAAACGGACAAAAAAAGCTGGCTTTTGCTCGTTCCTTGCTAATTTTCGCCAGCTATTTTAATGCCGCTTAGCAAAGCGTTGAATGTCTGCTGTTTGTCTGAACACGACCTTTAGAATTGCCACTGAGCACTTTCGAGAATAGGCCGCCTGCATCACGTACGCAGCAGGTCCCGATTTTCATCAGAACGACGGATTGAAGGACTTACATAGGGGACGTTCTGTACTATGCTTTTCTGAAGCGTAATTCGCGCTTAGTCACAAGCTTTATAATAAAAAGTAAAAAAGCTTTTGGAAAGCAGTGGTTGAGTAAATTTATAACGAAAACACTTTTTGTTGAAAGCGACCGAATGAGTCGACAGATGAGTCGTACCATGATGAGAGTAAGCCTTGAGGAGTATTCATATCAACTTGAAAACTTTGCGGTGGTTGGATGTCTTTTTCACGCTCCGTGTTCTCGACTAGGGTCTGTCTGCTCATTTCTAAGCTAGAGTCAAACAAGTCATCACTTTCACTTTCTCCTAATGATTTTATCACTGCATAATGTGGTACTTCTTCGGCAATCCGATTTGAATACTCTAGCAAACGAGGATGTGCGGGTACAAGTAGATAACCCGTCTCGACAGGGGAATATTGGGTTCTTAAAATCCGCCCCAAAACTTGTTTGAAATAAAGCTCTGTAGTGACCAGTGATAAATAACAACAAACTCTTAAACGAGGTATATTGGTTCCTTCGCTAATCATGCCAATTGATATAATCCATTTTTGACAACTCCTTTTAAATCGCCTGATGAGGCTTTCTGGGTCATCTTCCTGATATGTTACAACTTCACTGGATTCGCCTAACTCAGCCAATAGCAATTGAATTTGTCCTGCATGAGATACTGATGCAGCGACAATTAATCCTCCGGCATCCGGCGAGATCCGGCGTTCTTTATTTAATTGAATTATTCCATGCTTCAATATTTCGCGAATTATCTCATTATGAGTAATAATTTCGAAATACGACAACCCGCTTTTAAAAAGAAATTCTGCAATAGACGTAAAAGAACGCTTATTTTTATTTTCAATAACATTTATGAGCTCATTGTCGAATAGAGTGATATGCGGTGAGCGGCACACGCCATCCTTAATAGCTTGAGTTAGGTCATATCTATAATCGACCAATAATCTATTATCCTTGCTCACATAATTGGCCAAAGCAATAGGAATAGCGTCACTTCTCCATGGCGTACCCGTTAACGCCATCGTGTAGCGTGCTTTGCCTTGTATATTCATTAGGACTTGTTCTCCCCATGCATTTGCGTTTTGAGTATCGTCACCGGCACAATGATGAATTTCATCAAGAATCACAAATACATTGAAGGTTTCGAGCAATGTCCAAAACTGAGTATCTAGATACCTCATACTTTGATAAGTGAGTGATGAGCCACTTGCACCAAGTCCACCACAGAAACGTCTCCCAGTTATAGCTTCAAGTTCAACCTTAAAGTCATTTGCGACCACAGTTGATGGCGAGAAACACAATACCAAATCGACCTTGCCTGTTTTTATAAGAATATTTGCGAGTGCAGATGCCATAACGGTTTTACCCGCCCCAGGTGTTGCTAGACATAGAAAGTGAGAGTATGAAGCTTCAAATTTTTCTAAGGCAGCTTCGATAGCTTCTCGCTGCCAATTTCTTAATTCAATCATAAACGCGCTTCATACTGAGCCAGTAGGCGTTCGAAGCCTTTTACCTTTCCTAGCATCACTTTTGTTTGCTCTCGCGTTTGTTGATATTGGGACTTGATATCGTCTGCTAATTCAGGCATTTCGTTTACCCATTCAGTATAAGCTTCGGTTTCACCAATATTTGTCAACATTTCAGCCTTGTATGACCTTATTTTTTCTTTCAGTTTACTTATGATGTGCTCATAACTTTTACTTTCTAATGGGGGGAGGGCTTGCGCTTTATTAGTAGTTTTCCCATAGTCTGACCAACTGAAAACTATGGCTTTTTGATTGTTTGTCGTTAATGTTTTGATGACTCCTTGCCTTTCGAGTGCTTTGAGGTGGCGATAAACAAACTGTGTGGCGTTTTTCTTCTTGTCAAACAACGTTGCGTGAATCTGTAAAAGATGTCTCGTGACATCTGTAACTGTAAATGTTTCCAATGATGTTGAGCGAATAAAACTCTGTATATCAATGTCATACTGCTTCTTTGGCATTGAGATATGTCTCTTATAAAAAATGTTCGTCTCGAATTTCGCGACAGTCTACTTCGTCTCTATCATCGAGACAATGAAAACATCAGTTTATTCACCTCATTACGACAAACTTAGGCTGTGGTTAAAAGCACATCGTGAGGAACGCTCTCTTTCTTTAAGAGATGTCTCGGAAAAATGGGGTAAGCATCATTCCATCTTAGGAAAGATTGAACAAGCAAGACGAAAAATAGAGCTCGTCGAATTTATTGAGTTGTGCCAAATTCTTGAGGTGGACCCGCTAGAGGGGCTTTCAGTCATAATGAAGTCGATGAATACGAATCACAAAACTTCGAAGCCATGAACGTACCTGCTACCAATCAACATTTCATTGCTCGGTAGCTATGATTTCTTAACCTTCAGCTCATCAGTATGTTGACCTTTGATAGAAGTTCTATGTTCATATCCGCCGTGCAGATATGCAATCTCTTATTAAAGAATTAAGTGCTTAGATGACTATTTGGAAAAAGGCTGGTTATCGATTGATTAAGAACACAAATTAGACTACTTATTTCATCGATAGATTACCTATTAGAGTTAGTGTTGCTTCATTTCGAAGGCTGTTCTTCTCTTTCTCTTACCTGTTCCAATAACTCAGCATCCTCTTCGAGGGGCTCGGAAGCGTGCTCGTTATAATTACAATCTACGGAGCCAGACTTAAGGCCTACTGGACCTCCGAGCGCGCCGTGTAGCCCTCTTTTTGTGCACCAAACGATAGCTATCCTATCCATGATATCTGCCGGAATATCGACAGACAATTGAGAAAAAGCATCATCACCAGTGTGCCCTTGGGTAATATTAAAAGAATTAGGAAAGTCTATAATAAGTTGTGCCGGATTTGTATTGTCACTTGGGTTGATATCACTGCCCTTAGCAGGAAATTCCTGATGTAAGCTATGGTCATCGCCACTAAAAATCCAGTCGGTTCTAGCCATCATAAATCCTATTCAAAATTGCGATTGGCAAGCAATCGTAGTGTGCATTCAGTCCTAGCAAATTTAAGTATATGTGAACGCGCAATGTCGAGAAACAGCGAACAATACGCTAGTTATATATCCTTTTCAAAGGTGATACTAGTCGCTATTCTTGGCATTATTTAGGAGTTATTAAAGCTTACAAGCAATTATGAATAGAAATACCCTTATACTCTTTCTGCTGAGTTTCTCCATATTGTCATGCGGGTTACCCCATGATGTTCATGCTCAAGTAAAGAAAAGCACATCCGGCATATGTCATGATTCGTCTAGTGCATCCTACAATCGAACCAAGAGTTTCGAAAGCTTTAGTACTATTGAAGCCTGCCTTGAAAGCGGTGGCCGATTACCCAAAGCAACATCGGTATACCAGCAGGCTGAAAAGGAGGCGCAAAGGGAAGGTAGAGCTTTCACCTCTGACTACGATAGAGCCGAATGGCCCCATTGGATTGATGATGATAGTGACTGTCAGAACACGCGTCACGAAACGTTGATATCAACATCTAACATTCCTGTAGAGTTTAAAACAGATAAAGGTTGCCAAGTCGCCGTCGGAGAATGGTATGACCCGTATTCAGGCGACATATTCACCGATTCTACAGCGCTTGACCTTGACCACATTGTTCCGCTTAAGTTTGCACATGGTCATGGTGGCGATAAATGGTCCCGCGACAAACGTAAGACATTTGCAAATGATTCTGAAAACCTTTTATTAGTCAAAGCATCGCTTAATCGACAAAAAGGTGCCAAAGGTTTAGATGAGTGGTTACCACCAAATCATGCCTACCGGTGTGAATACATAGAGCGGTTTATGGACGTCATCGAAAAATATGGTCTTCTACTTATACCTAACGAGAAAAGAGTCATCAATAGAATGCTGAAAGCCTGTACAGGATTAGCTCATGAAGTATGACGGAAAAGTCAATGCACAAAATTGAACGTCTGTGCGCTAGTCCAGTTACGTCTTAGAAGAAAGTCAATTAGATTTATCCGTATCGCTATCACAAATAGGTTTTTGATATGGAATGCACATACACTGATAAAGTAAAAACTATTGTTGCCGACACCTACCTCGCTTATACCACTGATATAGACGGAGCAGAGGCGTTTAGACGTTTCGTTTCAAGAGCAAAGCCTCTAATTGATGTTCGGAGAGACCCAAGGTTTTCAGCGTTTACAGACGAAGAGCTCATTGATGAAATGGTCTTGCTAGAGGAAGACATACTTATTGTAATAAGAGGACATGTGCAGAAAGATTCTCATCTACAGCTTGAATGTAAATAAACCGATGTTTAGTAACGTAAATAGGTAAATTAAAGACAAAAGCGCAGAATTTCTTTAAAGACCCATACGGATTCTTGGTGCGATGGTGGTCTGCCGAGTACTTATAGCGGACACTGGCGTTACTAAAAGCCAACTTCTGCAATCAGCGAAGTGGCAGATTTTGGAAAGGGAGTTTTTTCGCTTTGCCACAAATTGGTAAGAATGGTAGGGCTTTAATTTGTATCTGCCACCTTGCCTTATTTGTTGTTATTCTTTTAAAAGAGAAAATGTAGGTTAGTCAGTGCACTAGTACAACCAGTGGGCTCTATCAGCTATATTAAATCTTTTAGTCAGTCGCTATTTTCAGTGGGTCCATTTCAACCCAACCTAGGATGACTATTTTTTGGAAATATTAATTAAGGGATTTCATGGACCGGAATAAAAAAAAGCACGAATGGTTTGTTGATCTAGCGCCCGTATCACGCAGTAAAGATGGTTGCATTTATCAATCGGCGTTAAATTTTGGCATTAAGGATAAGGATATCTACAACATTGCTCTTACAGGGCCATACGGTTCGGGAAAGAGTAGTGTAATAAAGGGCTATAAAGAAAGCTGTCCTGAGGATGTGAAATTGCTAGAGATTTCACTGGCTTCTTTTGAAAATGAGCAACCCTCAGGAGCTGAAATTGAGCTCAGTATTTTGCAGCAAATGATCTATAGTGCTCCTTCTGATGCCTTACCATATTCTCGTTTTAAACGGATCAAAACACCCAAGAAACCTATTATTAACGCAACGGCCATGACGCTGTGGATCATTGGTGCGTTGATCCTTTTTCAGTACAGTAGACAAATATTTTCAATACCATTATGGAGCGGTGCATTTTATTCGCTGTTCTTTTTTATCACGGCATTCATTTTTAGCAGTTGGTGGTTGATTAAACATTTTTACTTGAGTGCATTCGGTGCATCGTTCAAAAAGATATCGCTGAAAAATATTGAGGTAGAAAAAGATGTGGATTCAGCATCCATTCTCAATAAACATGTGGATGAGATACTCTATTTCTTTGAGCAGACCGAGTATAACTTAGTCATCTTTGAAGACCTTGATCGTTTTGACTCGCCCGATATATTCATAAAGTTGCGTGAACTCAATACCCTTATTAACAAATGTCACAGTGTCGGTAACGGAAGACATGTACAGTTTTTATATGCGTTAAAAGACTCCACATTTAATGAGCGGCAGAGAACCAAGTTTTTTGATTTTATCATCCCTGTTGTTCCTGTGATCGGTACAGCAAACTCTCTAGACATCATAACCCAACGCTGCAAGTCATTACCCGAACTTAAGCGGCCTCTAAATCAAGATTTTCTACGAGACGTGTCTGATTTTTTAAATGATGCACGTCTAATACATAATATTTTTAATGAGTTTGTCATCTACATTCAGGAGATTAACGATAAGAATATTGATCCTACATTTCTACTGGCACTCATGGTTTATAAAAATGTATTCGGGAAAGATTTTGAGGCGCTACACGACTCTGAAGGTGTTTTTTATGATTTGGTAAATTATAAAAAGGAGCTTTTGGAGTGTAGAAAATCAGATTTTAAGGCTGAGCTATCAAAATTAAAAAAATTAGCTGAAGACATAGATAATGAGCGTGCAAGATCTGAATCTGAGTTAGTAAACTCTTACGTTGGAGAGTTGATAAAACACTCACCAATTCCCGCTTCGGGGGTGAAAGTGAATAATTATTTTTATCCGTTTTCTAGAATGAACACCTTTAAAGATATCGAACCACTTTTAGGACAAAGAGACATTGGTTTTGCACAGACTAGCAATCACGGCATATCGAGTAGTGGAAAGTCATTTGCAGAAATAGAGAAGAAATTAGATCCTAATTTATCATTTAATGAAAGAGTCAAGTTGGTAGGGGAAAAATCATATAAAGCCAAGGCTGCGATCAACAGTAAGATTGCTGATATTGAGGAGCGTATTCAAGAGTTAGAACAACTTAAATTAGCCGATTTCCTACGAGAATCACCAAAGTCAATTGAGCAATTTACTTCTAAGCTGAAGGTTTTTTTTCATAGCTGTCAAAATCAAGGCAAAGATACCTCTGATGTCGCACCTATTAGATTGTTTCGTTTCCTTATCTTAAGTGGCTATCTAAATGAAGATTATGCTCTATATATTGCAATCTTCCGTGAAAGAGAAGGATGGAGTGCTAATGACAGGCTATTCAATACCATAATGAAATCACGTGATGCAGCAAAACCTGATCTAGTCATAGAGCACCCAGAAGAGGTATGTGCGCGCCTGAAAAGCAGCGATTTTTCAAGTGTTTATGTGCTAAATGTGTATTTGTTTGACTATTTGTTGAGTTCGTCAGAATCGGGAAAAGATCGGCAATATTTAGCGCTTAATTATGTCAAAAATTCGTTTGATTCGAATGAAACTCAGGGCTTCTTTTCGCTTTATTTTAAGAAAGGCAAACGATTAAAAGAATTGTGCAACGCATTACTCGAAACGTGGACCGAGTATTTTGATGCTGTTATTGATGGGAGCAATACTGACCAGCACATAGCTATGATATTGGATTGTGCAAATATGTATCTGATAGAGCATCATGAAGGGGTTGATGAATTAAGGCGATATCTTGAAGAAAATCTTGCAGCAATTTATGCCAACAGTAGCGTATCAGCTCCGGGAACACATAGTTACGATGTGCTTAACATTATTGGAATAAAAGTCTCAGATCTGTCATCGATCTCAGAAAATCCCAGTCTATTAAGTTTTATACATGCCCACCTTCTTTTCAAAATCAATATGTCAAACATACATGTACTGCTCGGTTTAAGCCCAAAAGATACCAGCGAGATGTATTCGCATACATATTGCTTACTCACTGAGTGTGATGAAAACGTAACTTCTTATGTGAATGATAATTTAGAGGAATATCTAGAAAAGGTGATGCTGTGTAATGAGCAAAACCGAGAAGAGCCTGATTGGGTGGTCAGCACGATCATTCAGAATCAATCGCTATCCCCTGATTTGAAAAGAAAGGTAATCTCCCATCAAAATTATATTTTCAGGAGCCTCGACAACGTTAGAGAAGAGCTTTGGCAACATCTTCTGCAAGAAAATAAGGTTGCTCCTACGTGGGGTACCATATTCAAATGCTATATATCACAGCAGGTAGACAATGGTCTTGTAGTGGCATTTATAAATAAGGACAAAGCCAGCCAAGCACTGCGAAATGATGAGTTTAGAGTCGAAGAAAGTGATGAGCAGATAAGTAATTTTAAACGGTTCATCTATAACTTGGACGAAGTTCCAGACAATATTTATGAAAGACTCAATCTTGGTTTAAATACGACATGGAGAGGTTTTCCTAGTGTATCCAACAGCAAGAAATTGCTGTTGGTCGTGCGGGGCCTATTGTCATTTAATCAAGAAGTCTATGAACAGACCGAGGATAATCCCGAGCTTCGGGTTGCGTTGATCAAGCAACACTATTCAAAATTTCAAAAAGAAATCGAAATCTATGCTGGCTCAATTCAGCATGATGTTGCGCTTGAGTTATTCCAAGATCAGGAACTACCAGAAGCTTTCAAGATAGAGCTGAGTGGCATGTTGAATGTTGAAACACTTGGTACGAGTGCTGAGTTATCTAATCTTGTATCACCTTATTATTTGAAGGTTGATGATTCTCGCTTGTCAATGGAAGTGATACAGCGTTTGATGGTACTCGTAAAAGATCAGGACGTTGGTATCGGACTATTCAAAAAATTTCTTGAAAATTGGGCCGAAGATGAAGCGAAAGAGCTTCTCATTAGAGTAGTGAAGCGTTGGAGTAAGAAAACTGTTATGGAGGCTATAGAGCTATTCCCATCTGCAATTAATACTCTTGGAAACTACGGAAAGCAGCCTTCGATCCCGAATACTGAAGTGAACAACCGGCTTGTAGAAGCGCTTCAGGAAGCTGATTGTGTGGGCAAGGTCAAGATTCAAGGGAGTGAGATTAGAGTCTATACAAAGAGGATTAGGCCAGTTTAGTGAACGGTTTAGTTAATACAGAATGGAACAGACCGCATAAGCTCCAAATTAAATGCCTGAAATTGGCACCATTCGTGAGCTTAAAGCCTTTAATCCTGAGTGTCTGCTGCTTGTCTTTTGATGCCCGTCAGTGCTCGCAGTAGGGCAGCTCGGTACGTGATGTACGCATTTAACTTTTCCCATGAAATACAGAATATAGTTTTTCAGGTGAAACGGATGTTACTATGAATTCTAGGCAATAACCTGCTATGTTTCTTGGAGAAAATATGAAATTAATTTCTTTTTGTGTTGTTTTTTTGTTTCTAAGTTCTTGTTCATCCGTTCCTTCTGGTTATACAAGCCCAGAACAAGTTGAAGCTGCATTGCAAGGTAAGAATAAGGAGTTCATTGTAACAAAAATTGGTGCGCCAAATAGCCGTACCCAAGTAGATGAAAATATTGAATCTTGGACATTTACCAGTTTCGCGTCTGGCCTAACAGGTGGGACATGTAAAATGACAGTCACGTTTGTTGGAGACTATGTTAAGAAGACAGTTCTAAATGCTGGGGATAGATCTTGGGTTTCTTATCCACTGGGCTCATGCAAAAACCTACTCAAGGACTTGTGAGAGCTGTTGCTAGGACTTTTCGCAACAAACTTAGCAAACAACCCGATAATCAAAATAAGATATAAACGCTTAAGGTGGGTTAATTTTACATTACCGATAAGTGGGTCAAGATTAGATTACTGTTGAGACTTTGTGAGAAGTTGAAGGTCTGCCTCTTGTCTTGAGCTGCCTGTTAGATGGTATCTAAACCAGCAAATAAAAGTGTCAGATTAGATATGAGCCGCTACAACTCATCTTGTGAACACCAAGCGATTTTGTCGGTCTTTAATTACCACGCGATTTTGTCGCACTCACTAATTACCAAGGGAATTTGACGGTTATCTTTTAACCGTGTTTCTTCTTTGCTTTTTGCATAGGAGAGACGCTGAGGATGATCATGTTAAATTCCAAAGCGCAATTGACTGTAGACGTTATTGCCAAGGTTGCTGAGCGCAAGATAACCATTGCTAATGCCGTCAAACTCCTGAATAAATCCAGACGTACCATTGAGCGTTACTTGAAGCGGTATCGTGAAGTCGGTATTCGTTTTGTGGTTCATGGCAATACAGGTAAAGAACCAGTCAACAAAACACCAAATTCATTGAAGCAGCAAGTTCAATCACTTATCCGAGAGAAATATTACGATGTCAATCTGCTTCACTTGGGAGAGTTGTTGCAAGCCAACGAACACATTGAAGTAAAGCGTGAAACTCTGCGTAAGTGGGCGCATGATATTCATCATGTGAAACGTGCTAAACGCAGACGTGGCCGTGTACACAAGCGTAGAGAGCGTATGGAAAGCGTGGGATTAATGTTGCAAATGGATGGCAGCACACATCGGTGGTTTGGCACCCAAAAGACCTGTTTGATTGCCATGATTGACGATGCCAACAGCCAGTTGTTTGCCGAGTTTTTTCATGCCGAAACAACCGCTGGCTGTTTGAAGCTACTGCGCTCGGTGGTGGAGAAAAAAGGCGTATTTAAAACTTTGTATGTTGATCGCGCAGGTATATTCGGTGGACCTAAACGTTGCAACTTCTCTCAAGTACAGCGGGCATGTGAAGAGCTGGGTATCGAAATTATCTTCGCCAGCTCACCACAGGGTAAAGGGCGAATAGAACGGGCGTTCGATACCTTGCAAGATAGGCTCGTCCCTGAGTTTAGAATGCGCAATATCACTGATATGGCAGCGGCCAATGCGTACCTTCAGCATGTCTTTATCCCGCAGGTCTGGCATAAAAAAATGACCGTAAAGCCATCTACGACGGATTCTGAATATCAACCGATACCCAATCACGTCAACCTTGATGATATCTGTATAACCAAAGTGCACCGCAAAATTCGCAACGATCATACCTTCACTTATAAAGGGCAATTTTACTTTATTGAGTCACCCATAAAACACTCAATTGCCCATCAGAAAATCGAAATCAGAAACGTGATCGGCAAGCAGTTTGATGTCTACTTCGCAGGTAGAAAACTAACGGTATCACCAGTGATAGAGCCAACGAAAGCGCCGCTAGACAAATCCTATACGACGCACTCAGAAGACATTGAGATACAGAAAAAGCTTGATGTACTGGCGTTGGCAGACAAGCTTGGCAATGTAGCAGAGGCGTCTCGTCTGAGCGGCGTATCTCGCGATACTATCTACCGACACCGAAAACTTGTGAAAGAAGGTGGTGCCGACGCGTTAAAGCGCCAAGAACCTCCGAGCCTACATCATAAGAATCGTACTGACAAAGCTACCGAGCAAATCGTAATTGAGTTCTCGCTAGCCAATCCACATCTTGGTCAAGTGCAAGTGTCACGACTGCTCAAATCTGAACGGAACGTCACGATACATGCTAGCGGAGTCCGCAATATCTGGCTAAGGGAAAAGATGAACACTATGGCGCTGAGAATAGACAAATCATCTGTAAAGTAATCAGGATGTTGAAAATCGGACTTGAAACTGTATTTATATACAGTTACTTTAGGATTGTTAATTTTAATGATCCTGAAGGCGCACATGTTTTGAAATTTACGATGATATATGGTCCATCTGGAGTAGGTAAGGAAAGTGTTGCTAGGGAACTGGCAAAAAGGAAAAACTGGCGATTGTTTCCACAGCATTTGGCCTTTGACATTTCGTGTGCAGTGATCGGATTCGGTAATGATGGCTTTGAGGCATATCAGCGTCAGACATGCATTGAAGCCTTCCAAACGCTGATCGATAACAACACCAATGGATTGGTGTTTACGTTTTGCTATGTTCACCCCGCTAGTAACTATTTCATTAACGGCCTGCTTGAAATGTTAGAGCGAAACGACATTAGCCCTAATTTCATAAGATTATCTTGTACTTACGATGAGCACGTATGCAGAGTTATCGACGAAAGACGGAAAAACACCAACAAGATTCAGTCGAAAGAGTACCTTGACAATTATCTAGATAAATTTGATTTTTCAACTGATATACCAAAGGTAAAAACATTCCATTTAGACAATACAGGAATGTCTATTCAGGCAACTGCGGCAGCGATTGAACGCTACCTAGCCACGACTACGGAGAAAAGTCTATTGTCATAGCCTCAAACCGATGCTAATTTCAAAGCGTCAAAATCGCTTGGTAGTTAGACCGTCAAGTTCCCTTGGTAATCACACCGCTACAACTCATCTGTTACAACTCATCACCGCTACAACTCATCAATTGTCGTAGTGGTTATAATTAAATGTTTACTCAGGTAAATCATCAATAGCTACAGTATTTTGTAACTTGTTTACGCTTTTTATAAGCATAGCGACTTACTCTTATCTGTTCACTTAAGCCTAGTTATTGTTTACATATATATTGTCATCTTGATCCAATGTCGCCCCGCCAACATTATCCCGAACAATGCTAATCGCGACGGAGATTGCGTGCTCTAAATCGACATCAAACCATTCTTTTGCGACAAGCTCTTTTCCAGTTTTTTTGTGTCGCAGCTTTATTTCCTTACGGAATTCGTTGAGTTGTGTGTGGATAAGGAACTCCAGACCCTGAACATTGATGTTGTAACATGGCAGAATTCTGAGTATCCGAACAGGTGCATAAAGGTAAGTGCTCTCTGAATCAGCATTTCGCGTCCGAAGTGGTGTATGGTTCGTTGTAACACCAACCTTTATTAGGTTTTTAAACTTTGTTACTTCAGGCGCATGTGAGTGCGATGCTAAAAAGTAAATCTCACCAGTTTTATTGCCATACCTTTCTTCTAGTGGCTTGCTTAGGTCACCCAAATTCTCTGAAATATCCAACTTCACCCGCCTAGTGCCAGAAGAGCGATACATTCCCTGAGAGAACGACTGATAAAGCATGTCTGCATACATTCCATTATCGAAAATTATCTTCAGGCGCGGGTTAGGTTTACCTTCGGAGTCATACTCCATTTTCAGTTCACGTTCGACGAAACAAGTGATACCTCCCCAAATGAAGACGTCTCCAACATGAATTTTAGACGTCCCTTTAAAAGGAATAATGGAGTCCGGGTTGTTGTCTATTGTGTTCTTGATTTGGTTGAATATTGGTATGTAACGAGAGAAGTTTGCACACGGTGTTCGCTGACCAACACGGTCTTGTGTGTTTTTGGGCTTTGCTTGCTTTAATACTTCAGTGTCAAATATCCCCTTGAGGTTATCTCCTCCTAACATACCCAGAAGACTATCAGCGAGAGCATCATCGTTTGATGTATCTAACTGAGGCCCCATCTGTTCGTTCAAAACCTCAGGCTTTTCATCACTTACCTCTACTAAAAGAAGGCCGTGAATATCTGCCTCTCGCAGGTCATCTCTGTTTGAGAGCTTTCTTATCCCGTTCAGCTTTCTGGCAAGTAACTTTTCTTCCAGCGGTCCATCTAATTTAGGCTCTCTGTTATATTTAGAGAAAAAAGCATTTACATCATTAAGCGTCTGGGCTGCTGGATCTGAGCTACCATTTGATTTGGGGGTTTTTGCGACAATGTCTTTAAAAAGGTCGTCTTTTTCTTGTTCCCAAAACTCATCAAGACTTAATGAACGTTTTGCTAAATGTCTGCCTACACGTTTTGACATAAAAATATCCCTCTCTTATCTCTTAATTTTGAGAAGCTTCCTGATTTCTTTTAGCTTGTGCCCACTGAAACAGTTTTTGTAAAGCTATTGCTAATCTATGCTCTATATCATCAGCACTGCCTACTGCTGGGCTCTTACCATGCTCAGCCTGAAACTCCTTTATTCTTGGCGCTAGAGCTTTTGCCTCCTCAATGCTCATGTCAGACTGCATAGCCCGAACCTGGGCTTGAATTACACTAAGTAACTGTGCGTCTATTCCGCGTGAAATGACCTCGTATGCTTGCTGGAAAGGATTTATGCTATGGATGAGATTTATATTCAAATCGTCCACAGCAATAAACTTGTCACCCATAAGCAGGAACTTTTTATTGGGATCAGCTTCAGCTCCGCTTGAGGGGCCGTCATAGGGTTCTGTAGGACCCTCGATGTGAGGTTTTGCATCTGATGGTACTTTATCGCCATTAACTACCTTTGCGCCGCCGGCGGAGACGGTCATTGCTGTTAAGAAAACTTCCGACAATCTTTCGATTTCGTCTTCTTCGAGGTCGGGATAAGACTCTCTTAGCAGTTTGGGAATATGGTAATCCCGCCATACTTCCGGTTCATATTCACCCGTGAGTACTGAATGTAATTTCTTACTATCATTTGTCAGTTTGGCGATGATGGTATCGCTGTTTTCAATTGCTTTTTTTGCTGCTTCACTAGGTGGGTTAGGCCAGTCTTCTATACTAATTTCGTAGTCACCATCTTCGTCCCCAATAACTTCTCCACGTATTCTAAAGTTAACTTTAGGGGCTAATACCTGCTCCATTAATAGGGAAACAGAGATGGCTTTGAGCATATTGTTCACAGCATAAGCTGCTTCCTCTGAGGTCGCGTCAGGCTCAGCAATTAGATTGGTAAATTGTGCGTGTGTTTTTCCCTTACAATCACGTGTCGCCCGACCAATTATCTGAATGACTTCAGTTAAACTATTACGAAATCCAATCGTCAGCGCATGCTCACAGTACTCCCAGTCAAAGCCCTCTTTCGCCATACCAAGCGCGATGATGATGTCTAAGTCATCCGCTTTCGTTATGATGTTTAAGTAGTTTTGCACTTGAACTCGGTTTGGCCCATCGTCTACTAGGTCCGCAACTTTTAAAACACGCTCACCGCCGTCAGGTAATTTGGCGGGTACAAGATAAATACCGTTTTCATCGGTTGCTATTTCACCCAGATGTCCGCCACCGATAATATCGAGAATAGCGGAGCGTTCATTATATTTGTCGCCGGTGCTTTCCCTCGCATTTGGGCGTGGAATATGAATAATTGTTTTTTTGGATACATCAAGTACCTCACCTAGACCGCTTAAATAGCCATCTCGATAAAAGTGGTATCCAATACCTAGAGACTTAAGGTATTGATAACTCTGGATCTGTTCATAATAGGAATAAGTGACATGTTTGAATTTCGCCTCATCCGATGAGTTGAGAATGTTTAACTGATCACCTCTAAAATAAGACCCGGTCATTGCAACAATATGCGCGTTGCTGTTGGTCATTATCTCACTGAGTATGTTTCCTAATTCATTGTCAGCCGACTCGCTGACATGATGAAATTCATCGATGGCGATGACAGTATCGTTCAGTAATGAGATATCAATATCTTTGAGCGTGAGCCTAAACGTGGCATGGGTGCACAACAAAATTTTTTCGTCCGGTGATGACAGGAACTCACGAAAGACATTGGCTTTACTTATATTGCCGTCATTACAAAGGTTGTATTTATCAGGCATATGCCAATCGGCAAAAAAACCGTGGGACGTAAGGTTCGTTGACTTAAATGAACTCCCAATAGACATCTCCGGCACAGCAACAATAGCTTTTTTTATCCCTTGATTGATGATCTTATCCAACGCAATAAACATCAGTGCACGAGACTTCCCTGAAGCCGGGGGCGCTTTTACGAGTATGTAAGGCTCATTTCTTTGTTCGAAAACCCTCGCCTGCATAGGGCGCATGCCCAATTCATTGCTTGTATTGGTTGAGGTTGTATCAAATTGTACATTCACTAAATTAGGCATTATTACCCTCCTTGGTATTTATTAGTTGCTCATAACGCTTGAATAAGAACTCGATACGCTCTGCCGCGTCCTCAAAAGGCTTGGCGCGATATAGCTTCTCAACAGCCAAATCTAATGTTCGGTGAGCTTGTCGAAGTGGTTCTGGCATTTTGTCTGGATCATAGAGCTGCGCTAGTGTCTTATCTGGATAATCTGCACGAGTAAGAAGAATTTCTTCCCCCAAAGTACTGATTTGATTCTTTTGCGACTCTGATGTATCCGGCCAAGGAAAAGTGTTGTATACCAATGTGGCTGAATATCGATAACGGCTTTCAAGGCGGCCAGCAACTGTGCGCATCCAGTCGTTATGCATCTCGCTAGTAAGAATCGAAAACTCATAGAGCGTCGCTTGATTTATAACGAAGTTTGCGTTCGTTGAAACGGTCTCTTCAGAAAAGTAAGCAATAGGGATGTAGTGGCGACGTTCTGATGAAACACTGGGGATGATAATAGTGTTGCTTGCAAGAGGAGTTTTCTGAGCAAATCTATATGGAACGGTCGCATATTGATTTGTCGTTTTAGCTTTTGATGCCAACCTAAAACTCTTTACACTCTGAACTCTGTATGCGATTTCTTCTATTTTTAAAGCGGTCTCTACTTCTTTATCTTCAATCCAAACGGCAAAGCGCGGACTTGATGATAGCAACTCTTGAGCACCGTAAAGGGGACGGATAAACTTCTCTGCTCTATGGTCTTTCTCAATCATTTCCTGCTTTTCTGAAGGGGAAAGAATTAAGTTCCCGCCGTCCCTTGGCATACTTCCCATTAACATTTTTGTGCCAAAAAATGGCACCTTACGAGGTGATGCAAAACTAGACTTACTCTCAATCAGATATGGAGATATATACTGAGCGTAATTGATTTTATCTACTGTAAAAATCCTCTTTCTTTCTTTTGAATGACCAAAACCGACTATTACACATATGACTGCTGCTTTGTCTTGGGCGCTGTTACTCCATTTAAAAGACTGATGAGCGAATAAAATCTCATTATTCCTCAAGATGCGAGACCATATATATCCAACTTGTTCGCCCTGACAAATTGAATTTGTGGCAACAAAACTACAGGCGATATTTTCATTCTTACCAATATAGTGAGCCCCTTTAATCAACCAACCCGATACATAATCACAATCCTTGTAGTCCTTATGCCCTTCAAAAACTAAAGCAAGATCTTCTTTTTGATTTGGTGTTTGGACTCTAGCGCCAAGGAAAGGAGGGTTACCACAGACATATACTTCCAGATCGCCTTGTTCGTCTTGTTTAGGACAAACCTTTTCCCAATCGAGCCTTAGTGCATTACCGTGGAAGATGTTGCCTGAATCTTTCAATGGCAGCATTGGCTCTGAGTAACCGAACTCTGCTTCAAATAGCTTATTCATCTGATTTTCAGCGAGCCACAGGGAAAGTAGGGCTATCTCATGAGCAAAATCATCAATTTCGATCCCAAAGAACTGTGGCAGCCTTATACCGCTCATAAACATGACCGATTGTTCGCCGAGGTCGTCTAGCGCTTTCAGCACTGCCATCTCGAATTTTCGCAGTTCTTTATATGCGATAATTAAGAAATTGCCTGAGCCACAGGCACTATCGAATACACGAATTCGCTGTATTCTCATCAATAGTGATTGAAGTTTTTTTGTGCTGCTCTTCGCCTTTTCGAGCGCGTCGTAGAGGCCGTCAAGGAAGAGCGGCTGGATAACCTTCATGATATTAGGGACGCTGGTATAATGCTGTCCTAACTTGCCTCTTTGCTCAGGGTCGATTACAGACTGAAACATACTCCCAAAAATATCAGGATTAATTTGGTCCCATTCGAGCGAGCCAGCTTCGATGATCATGCGTCGGGCTTTACCAGTGAATTTGGGTACCCATTCATTACTCGCAAACAAACCACCGTTTACATAGGGGAAGTCAGCGAAATGCGAGGGTAGGGTACACCGTTCTTCAGAGTCTTTTGGAAGATTTAAGACATGAAATAACTTTTCAAAGAAGCTATCTAAATCACTACCGTTCTTGTCGGTTGTATTTTGGACTGCTTTTATAAGCTGATTGTCGGAAAAAATGCCAGTGTCTTCAGAGTAAAAGCAGAAGAGTAAACGTGTAAGAAACACGTTAAATGCGTGAACTTTGTCGGGTGTGTCGATCTCATTGTGACGCCTTATAACATCACAAAGTTGCCCGAGTTTGTAAGCCGCTTTAATGTCCGCTGGGTGTTCATCAGTCAATTCATACTTTTCAATTCCAGCGAGAGGCAAGAAAAAAGCATAATTTTTATGCAGGTCTACAAATTCCACATCCAGTAAAGCTTTAGCTTTCATGTCGTAAGCGACCACATCCTGGAAGTCCGTAACAAATAAAAAGCGTATCTTATCCTTGGGCGTGGTGGGCAAGCTTTTCAGAAAATCGCATACAGCATGCAAATCAGTGCTTGTAGAAACCGGTTTGAAGTGAATTTTGTTTTTGAGGCGGTATTCACCACCTGAAGATGACACGTCCGAACCAATATTATTTTTTAGCTTTGTTATGGTTGCACGAGGCGTTTTGAATGCGAGCATAAAATCAAAGAAGAAGTTTTCCTTATCTTGTTCTTTAACTATATTTTCTAACTGTGTAAACGCTTTGGACTGGTCAAACGCCATCTGAACCTCCCTGACAGAACATCACCGCATGTGCGGTTTAGTTTTCTTTTATAATCATTTTGGAAAATATATCACATGGAGTCATTTCAAATTACAAGGAATCCTTTAAATTCTATTCTTTATCGCAAGGCATGAAATTGAAAAGTATCAAATTAATGTGGGAACTATAAGTTTTCAAGTGCTTTACCAAGCATGCAAAAGTACGCGCCGAAGTGATGGTTTATATTCTCTCTCTGCTCCCAGCTCATTTAGCCGTAGTGTAGCCGATTGAATTAGGCATAGCACTTAAATCGAAGAAACTGGTGACCAGCAGATTTCTGGTAACAGTGATTGAGGCTAAGCCCGCTCAACCGCCTTACCTAAGAAGCGAAAGTAATTGCTAAAATGATGGTTGATAACTTCTCTTTCTCTTCCAAATGGGTAAATTCCTAGTTTCGCTTCTGTTGATTGTTTTGTTCCTTTAACTAAGAACTCATTTTTTAATGTTTGATCTTGAATGAAGGCTTCAAAAGCACGAGCGGCTACTTCCTCGGGCATGGCGTAGTAGAAAATGCCAAGTGTTTTGTCGGCTTCAACGCTCTTTAAGAATATGTCGCTGGGTGTATCACTATTTTCTTTAAGAAAGATATGTTGATAACAAAGTTCAAGCAGATTATTTAAGGGGTGTTCGATAACCTCATGTCTCTGTAGCCAGAGTGAAGATGCGAAGTTGTTTCTAGAAGCTCGTTTTAAGAAATGTTGTGAAATAAAATTATCAAATGCATGGAAATATTCGTGTGCAAGTGAACCTGCTCCGGCATTTTTTGCTAAAGCAAGAGTTTTGGTGGATGAATTGTAATGTGCGGAGCTGTATTTTGTCCCTCCACTACCAAACGCTAAAGTAAGCGTCCCCCTAAGTGAAATAACTTGTTCGTTTACTTGAAGAATTGTCATTAAGTCACAAAGAGCATCAAAGAATAGGTTTGCAGCAATCTGTTGTTCTTCTTTATTTACCCAAGCGCCGACTCTCGCGCTGCGTATTTCGGTGAATCCGATCGGTCGTTTCGGTTTTATCCGAT
>CETJ01030696.1_pt1 | contig 22781 bp, 23 predicted proteins | sample 531341 | NCBI WGS metagenome assembly CETJ01 (sample SAMEA2622677, study PRJEB7988) | marine metagenome | isolation source: saline water (ENVO:00002010), including | reverse complement strand
GGCTCTGCCACTTCTTAGTTTTTGTTGCTGTTTTGGCGGCCACGGCTAGTCTCCTGTTGCCTTTTATCACTTTGAGTGTTGTGCGCAATCTAGTCACTATTTGCGCGAAATTGGTGGATATTCGCGCGAAGCGCGCGTGTAACTCGCGCGAGCCGCGCGAATTTGTTAAAACTTCGCGCGGTCTGCCGTTTTAGGGAACAAGCAGTGTCTCTTGATTAGATAGCATTTCGCGCGGTCCGCGCGATTATCTTGCTAGCGGCTTGTATTTGATGGGTTTGGGCCCGGCGTCCTCGCCAACTTCTCTTTGATGGAAGGCCTCGTATTCCGAGAAATTTCCTTCAAACCATCGGACTTGGCTATTTCCCTCGAACGCAAGTACGTGTGTCGCGACTCGGTCAAGAAACCAGCGGTCGTGGCTAATCACGACTGCGCATCCCGGGAAAGCCTCTAACCCAGCCTCAAGAGCTCTAAGAGTGTCCACATCGAGATCGTTGGTGGGCTCATCCAGCAGCAGTACGTTGCCGCCGGCCTTGAGAACCTTCGCAAGCTGAACCCGATTTCGCTCCCCTCCCGATAGATCTCCAACTTTCTTTTGTTGGTCTGGTCCCTTGAAGTTGAACGAAGCAACGTAACTGCGGCCGTTGATTTCTCTATTTCCAACTTGAACGATGTCTACTCCATCGGTGATTTCCTCGTAGACGGTATGTTCGTTGTGGAGATCATCGCGAGATTGACCTACGTACGCCAGATCTACCGTCGTTCCGACAGTGATTGTTCCTGTGTCTGGCTGTTCTTGCCCGGTAATCATTCGGAAAAGGGTTGTTTTTCCAGCCCCGTTGGCGCCGACCACCCCCACGATTCCTGCCGGGGGCAAAATGAACGAAAGATCCTCGATTAAGAGACGATCGTCGAAACCTTTTCCAACGTTCTTCAGTTCAATTACCTGTTCGCCTAGCCGCCGGTTCATGGGAATACTGAGCTCTAGTTTTTCTTCGCGTTGCTCACCCGACTCGTGTTGGGCGAGGAGTTGGTCGTAAGCGGCGAGCCGAGCTTTACCCTTAGCTTGCCTGGCTCGAGGCGATAGCCGCACCCACTCAAGTTCCTGGGCCAAAGTGCGTTGACGAGCGTTGGATTGACGGTCTTCTGAAACGAGTCTGGCTTGTTTTTGCTCAAGCCAGCCGCTGTAATTCCCCTCATATGGGAAGGCATGCCCGTGGTCGAGTTCGAGAATCCAGCCCGCGACGTTGTCCAAGAAGTAGCGATCATGAGTTACTGACATGACCGTCCCGTTGTAGTCCTTCAGGAATCGTTCTAGCCACGCGACGGATTCAGCATCTAGGTGATTGGTGGGTTCGTCCAACAACAGAAGATCGGGATGAGATAACAACAGTCTGCACAACGCAACCCTGCGTCTCTCACCGCCGGAAAGGTTCGCGACGCCGGTGTCCCTCGCCGGGACTCGAAGAGCATCCATCGCGATTTCGACCTGTCTTTCCAGATCCCACGCGTTGGTTGATTCGATCTGATCTTCTAGCTCGGCTTGCATAGTGCCGACCTGATCTAAGTCAGCTTCGGGGTCGCCCCACATCGCTAACACTTCGTTGTATCGGTCGATAAGGGCTTGCGTCTCAGCGACGCCGTCCATCACGTTCTCATACACGTTTTTGTTTTCGTCCAAAGTGGGTTCCTGGGCAAGGAGCCCGACGGAAAATCCTGGGGTTAGTCGAGCTTCGCCCGTGAAGCCGTCATCTAGACCAGCCATGATCCTCAACACCGACGATTTACCGGCGCCGTTGTGCCCGAGGACCCCAATCTTCGCACCGGGATAAAACGCGAGGGTCACGTCTTTGAGTACTTCGCGATCAGGGGGGTGAAACCTGCCGAGGTTGCGCATGGTGAAGATGAACTCAGTTGCCATTTATTTATTTCACTTCGCTAGGAGCCCCTGAGCATAAGGGCGGCGCGTCGCAAGGCCACTTGTAGTTAACGCAACGAAAAGCCAACTACACGTTCAAGATCATCTAGTGCCACCTGGGGATCTACAACCTTGATAGCGACCATCCCCAGATTCGCTGCCGGTTTGCAGTTGATTCCCAGATCGTCAAGGTACGCACAGTTTCGCGGATCGACACCTAATTCTGAACACGCCAATTCGTAAATTCGAACGTCGGGCTTGCGAAGCCCAACCTTCGCCGATTCAACCACAACTTCGAACATTTCCATGATTTGAGCGACGGATGCAGCTTGCTCTGAAGTCCTCGCCATCCCGGCTCCGTGGCCAGATTTCATATTGTTGGTGATGCACCCGATACGGACCCGTTGTTTCAGGATCTCGAGTGCACGGACCATTTCAGGTCTGACGTTTCCGCTGAGGCACTCAAGCACTTTTTGGCCAGAAAGCTCTAGTCCGAAATCTGCCGCTTCGGCCTCAAATAGTTCGCAGAACTCTGAAATGTCGACTTCGCTTTTCTCCATTTTTGCCCAAGCGTTGTTATTCGGGTTGGTCGAGTTGATTCGTCGGATGGAATCAGCGGGTGCGCCAATCTCAGTCTCATAGCGAGAAAACGCTTCAAACGGGCTGGTTGTGACGACTCCGCCGAAGTCGAATAGCACCGCATCGATTAAAGGTTCGTTCTTCACGAGCGGTGACACTAGTGGGCGATAGATTCAGAACGTGCGTATCGCTACTTGGAATGTCAACAGCCTCAACGCACGTATGGAACGAGTAGATGAATGGCTCGACTATGCGTGTCCAGATGTGGTCTTGCTACAAGAGACGAAAATGTCTGATGAGCGATTTCCGTACGACCATTACTCGCGTCAGGGATATGAATCTGTTCACTTCGGCGAAGGGAGGTGGAACGGAGTCGCCATACTTTCACGAGTTGGCATAAAGGACCCTTTGACTGGTTTTGCAGACGGGGAGGACGCCGACCCGGAAGCCAGAATCATTTCAGGGACGTGCGGCGGGGTGCGTGTTTCATCGGTATATGTACCTAACGGCCGAGAAGTTGACCACGACCATTATCGGTACAAGTTGTCGTGGCTAGGTCGCCTCAGAACCCACCTAGAAATCAGTTGTGATCCCGATGACCTGGTGTTGGTTGGAGGCGACTACAACGTATGTCCAGATGATCGCGACGTTTGGGATCCTATGAACCCGGCGCCGCGCACTCACGTAACGTCAAAAGAACGAGCTGCTTTAGCGGACTTGGTGGATTGGGGATTGGTTGACGTATTTCGGCAGTTCTACGAAGACGAGGGACTCTACTCATGGTGGGATTACCGAGATGGCGCCTTTCACAAGAAGATGGGTCTCCGCATTGATCTATTGATGGCAAGTGCGGCGCTCGCCAAGCGGGCAACGTTCTGTCTTGTGGACCGGACTGCCCGCAAGGGAACCAAGCCTTCAGACCATGCGCCAGTTTTTGTTGATATTGATAGCTGATCCCCCGATGGTCCAGTGTTCGAGACGGCCAAAGTGACTTTTCGTCGTGACCGGACAAATACCACAAAGTCGCTCTACCGGGCGTCGTGGAGTCCGATCACTTGTCCCACGTAACACAAACAGCAACAGGACTGAGTTGAAGAAGGCATTAGCGCTCAGCGATTACGGCCAAGATCTCCGGGCCGATTCGATTCAGCCGAGACTTACCCAGGCCTGTAACCATCTCTAACTGAGAAATCGTCGTTGGGGCTGCCTCCGCTACTTTGGCGATCAAACGATCGGGTAGCAGAGCAGCCGGTTCGATGCGCCGCGATCGTGCGGTACGTTCAATCCAGTCTCGTAACCGTCGATCGCGAAGAGCCGTTTCGGTATCGAGTTCAACGCCGAGGATCTTTCGTGCTTTGGCCAAGTGTCTGGCTGTGCGTTCTCCGGAAGGTCGCGTCGGCCGCTGATCTGCCGTCTCAATGAGTCGAAGCCATGGAGACGGTTCACGGCTTTGCAGCCGTTCACCTGTGCGTCGTGTCCGCGCCCAAGTCAAATGAAGCTGCTGTTGAGCGCGAGAAATCGCTACGTAGAAGAGACGCCGTTCCTCAGGATCATCGGATCGAATTGGGACTAACCCGGTTTCCACCCCAGCAATGATGACGCAAGGCCACTCAAGACCCTTCGCTGCATGAAAGGTAACCAGATCGACCCCGTCCTCTTCATGGTCAAGATCACCAGGTCGCAGTGTGCGAAGCCAATCACGAAAGCCTGACCCATCAGCGTAAGCATGTTCACTGGCGTATTGAACGGCGAGTTCCGCAACCCGACTTTGCGGGCCGTGGTCGAACTCATCAAACAAGTCCGCCGCTAGTGTCGCAAGTTCGTTGCCGGCGCTGCATAGGCGATCGATTACATCTTGAACTTCAGGGAGCTTGAGCACGCCTCCTTGGCCTCGGAGTCTGTGCGGCACCTGGAATTGGCTTAGAGCGCGAGCGATGACTTGGAGTTGTTCGTTTGTGCGAGCTAGCACCGCGTGTCTCGACCACCGTGTTTCGGGAAGCCGCTCCTGGCGTAAATACCGCGAGATGCCAACCGCCTCTTCCCATTCGTCGCTGAAGTCGGCTGTGGTTGGAAATTGCCTATCTTCGATTTCGGGATCGGATTCACTTGAGGTGCGACCGAGAACCGCCTTAGCCGCGCGAATGATCTGTGGCTGACTTCGATGGTTAGTTGTCAGTACTTCTGTCCCCGCGGAAGGAAAGTCCGCACAGAAATTAATTAAATGTTCTGCGTCCGCGCCGTTCCAACCGTAAATGGCTTGGTCTGGGTCGCCAACTACACACAAATCTGTCCGTTCGCCGACCCATTGTCTTAGAAGATTGAATTGGGTTTGGTTGAGGTCCTGGTATTCGTCTACGAACAGGTGTCGGAACACCCAATGTTGGGCATCTCGGAACGCATCGTCATTCCGTAATAGTTCGGTGCACTCAACCAAAATGTCATCGAAGTCCAAGAGCCCGCGGCGGCGCTTGTAGGCCATATATGACCGGTGCAGTTCTGCTATTTGGCGTGCTTGAGTGTCTCCTACTCTTCCCCTGCCTAACCCATTTCTGTATTCGTCGGGAGTCAATGCTTGGGAACAAGCCCAGTCGATTTCCGCCGCTGCCATGTTCAGCCGTAGATTCGGAAAATCTCCAATCAATTCCTTCAACAATGGTCGCCGTCCCGCTAGCACAACAGGCTGTCGTTTTCCACGGTCAGATCGATACTGTCGGATTTGTGCCAACGCGACAGCATGGAATGTGCCGACTGCTCCTAAGTCGCGAATACCCATTCGATTAAGCCGCGACTTGAGCTGATTCGCAGCCCGTCGGGTGAAGGTGAGAGCAAGGACCCGACGCGCATCAATGCTCCCGTCGGCGATGCGACGGGCGATCCGATTGGTGAGTACACGAGTTTTTCCTGAACCTGGCCCCGCGAGAATCCGTAACGGTGCTTCGTCGGAATCCACTGCTCGTTGCTGCTCAAGATCCAGCCGATCAAATCGAGCATCCGGGGTACGTGAAGTGAAGGCAAGAAAGCCAAGTTCCTCGGTGTCCTTCGGCGTTCCCATTTCGCTGACGCTATCGCTTAGGTGGGACTGCCTGTCCCTTCCGTCTACTCTCAACCTATGGCGTCGTCCCTTCGTGTCGTGAGTCTGGTGCCTAGCGTCACTGAGACTTTGCTTTCCTGGGGAATTGAACCGGTCGCCTGCACTCGATTCTGTGAGCAACCAAGTATCGATCATGTCGGAGGCACGAAAGACCCCAACCTTGACGCGATTGAGAAATTAAAACCCGATCTCGTCGTCGTCGATCGTGAAGAGAACCGTCTCGAGGATTACCAAGCGCTAATGAGTCGAGGTATCGAGATGGAGTCATTACATGTAGCGTCCCTTGACGATGTCGACTCGGAGATGCGTCGCTTGGCAGCGCGCCTTGGCGTCGACTGGTCGCATGTTCTTAGCGCACCGCGCCCCAGTCGCGAGTTAAGGGCTTTTGTCCCTATATGGCGACAGCCATGGATGACCATCGGCGCTAATACCTACGGAGCCTCGGTCTTGAGTCATCTGGGCGTCGACGTGCTTTTTGCAGATTTAGATGACCCTTATCCGATAATCGAAGAGCGACAATTGGTAGACACCGAAATTGATGTGGTGTTGGCGCCCAGCGAACCGTACCCATTCGGCGAACGACATATTGAACTGCTGAAATCCATCGCCCCTGCTGTACTTGTCGATGGTCAAGATCTTTTTTGGTGGGGAGCGAGAACAGCTGTCGCAATTGAGCGACTTGATCAAAACTTAGAAGCGGCGATCGATGGAGGTCGACGATGATGCCACAAATGTCTGGAATAGCTTGCAACGGTGATGTCGAACTGCATTTCGATGCTCATGGCGACAGCTCAAACCCTCCGGTTCTGTTCATCAACGGTCTGGGCAGTCAATCGATCAATTTTCTCCCAGCATGGATCAACGGCTTCTGTCAGGGTGGCTTTTACGTCATCCGTATGGACAACCGAGACGTCGGGTTGTCATCGAAGACGCCCGGCGAGCCAGAAAGTATTGATGCGGCTCTTGAACAATGGGCGAAAACTCGTTCACTCGGCGATTTTCACGCGCCCTACGACTTGTCCGACATGGCTATGGATTGCCTGGCAGTATTGGACGCTCTAGAGATAAAGCAAGCTCATGTGTGGGGTATGTCCATGGGCGGAATGATCGTTCAAACCCTGGCGATCAATCACGCTGCTCGAGTGCTATCGATGACGACGGTCATGTCAACCACAGGCGAAATCGGGGTCGGTCAGTCAACTCCGGAGGCCGCTGTCGGACTAGTGCCCACGGGCGACGACAGGTACAGCGTCATCAAGAACGCGGTTGAGGCACGTCGGCTTCATGGTGGCGCTTTATTTGATGAGGAGTGGGCGTTTTCTCTAGAGGAAGCCGCCTACGACAGATGCCACCATCCAAATGGCCGAGCGTGGCAAGTATTGGCGGTCTTGGCTTCGGGTTCTCGAGCCGAGCAACTTCGCTCTATCACCGTGCCTACTATGGTCATCCACGGCAGGATGGATCCTCTCATCCAGTTGGATGGCGGTGAAGCGACCGCGACGTTGATACCTGACGCGGAACTAGTCGTATACGACCAAATGGGTCATGATACTCCCGAACCATTGTGGGACTCCTACGTAGCTGACTTACAACGATTGGCGGTTCGAGCACAGTGAGTAAAGAACACATCATCACGGACATTGGTCGACTTGAAACTCTTTATGGCGAAGCGACACCCAGAGCGGTCACCAAGGAGCTCAGGTACCTCAATTCGGAGTATCGAACGTTTGTCGAAGCGGCACCCTTTATGGCAGTAGCGACCGTTGGAAGCGAAGGTCTTGATTGTTCCCCCCGGGGGGATCGAGGCAGTATCGCTCGGGTCGTGGACGAAAAAACCGTTCAGTTTGCAGACCGAAGAGGCAACAATCGCCTCGATACATTGCGAAACATCGTTCAGGACAACCGGATTGGGCTCTTATTCTTGGTTCCGGGAGTATCAGAAACGATGCGGATAAACGGCCGAGCAATCATTTCGGTGGCCCCTGATCTACTTGCCTCCTTTTCTGTTGACGGTAAGGCGCCCAGATCGGTCGTCGAGGTAACTGTCGAGCAAGCATATTTCCAGTGCTCGAAGGCTCTAGTTCGGTCGAGAATTTGGGATAAAGAAAATCAATTAGCTGAAACTGACGTGCCAACTGCAGGACAGATGTTAGGAGCCACGGTCAGTGACGACTTTGACCCAGACGAATACGACAAGGCATCGCAGCAGCGACAGGGTGACGAACTTTGGTAAGTCGCTGCGTCACTCGATGCGGGGCTTTAAGGAGCTACTAGGTTGATCTTGTCGTCAGAGGGAGATTCATATGGGGCCGCTTCAAGGAATTCGAGTCATAGAACTTCAAGGTATTGGCCCCGGCCCGTTCTGCGGAATGATGCTCAGTGACATGGGAGCCGAGGTCATCCGCGTCGATCGAGCCGGGAACGTCTCAGGCGGAGACGCTCAGAACCCACCGATCGACGTTTTGGCGAGAGGCCGATCGTCCATTGGGGTCGATCTCAAAAATCCTGACGGAGTGGAAGTTGTCCTTCGACTAGTGGAGACAGCGGATGCTCTGATCGAAGGTTTCCGGCCAGGTGTGATGGAACGTCTGGGTATTGGCCCTGAAGAATGTCTCGCTAGAAACCCGAAACTCGTCTTTGGGCGAATGACTGGATGGGGCCAAGAGGGTCCCTACGCCATGGCAGCTGGACACGACATCAACTACATCGCTCTAGCCGGCGCCCTTGAACCCATCGGACGCAATGGAGAAGCTCCGGTACCCCCGCTAAACCTGGTGGGTGACTTTGGCGGCGGTGGCATGTTGCTGGCTTTCGGAGTGGCTTGTGGAATTGTGGAAGCTCAGCGCTCAGGCCAGGGTCAGGTAGTCGACGCCGCGATGGTGGACGGTGCGGCCAGCCTGATGGCGATGTTTCATTCCATGCGCGCATTGGGAATCTGGAACGACGAGCGCGGAACCAATCTTCTCGACACCGGTAGTCACTTTTATGATGTCTACGAATGTGCTGATGGGCGATACATCTCGATCGGATCTATCGAGCCGCAGTTCTATGCGGAGCTGATGCGGCTCACTGATCTTGAAACAGATGAAGACTTTGCGAAACAAATGAAACGGAGCTCCTGGCCAGAATTAAAAGAACGAATTTCCGATATTTTCAAAACCCGGACAAGAGATGAGTGGTGCGAGATCATGGACGCCACCGACGTCTGCTTCGCTCCCGTGCTCACACTTGCAGAAGCGCCCCAGCATCCCCACAACCAGCACCGGGAAGTGTTCACGGAGCTTTCCGGCGTGATGCAGCCAAACCCGTCTCCGCGATTTAGTCGAACCGAGGCAAGAATCCAAAGCCCTCCAGCTCATCCTGGGCAACACACTGATGAGGTGCTTCACTCCGCTGGCTATGACCTCGACGACGTTGTCAAGCTCCGTGATACGGGAGCGGTGGCCTGAGATCTGACTCGGACTCCGAAGGTGCGGCGCCGGCGGGTTTGCCGAGAAACCTCGTGCCCCTGTACATAGAGGCTCAAGACATCGTCGAGCGGTCACCGGCATCGGCCTGTGCGATATTGAGGATCCTTATTGAGGCCGTTATTCGCGATAGAGGCCTGCGCGGCCGACATATCGTGCGTGACGTGGGAACGCTGGTCGATCAAGGTGCCCCGGTCGGACTACTTAGAGCCCTCGACGTCGTCGCAATGAGTGAGGAAGCAGCCGAGACGCCAGCGGAATTGAGGCTGACTGACGGGCATAGCGACGCACAGAACTTGGTGATGTTTCTCCACTTGCTTGCCGATCAGACAGCCTGATGGTCGAGTGCTGAGTTCGCTTCATCTCATTGCGTGCTGGGTTGTTGTCATAGGAAATGGCATTGCCGGCGCTTGGGCTTTGGCCTCGGGGCGACTACCGAGCCTTAGTGGTCCCCAGCTTTGGAGGTTCACAGCTTTCGTTGAAACCTCGGTTTTTGTGCAGGTCACTCTGGCCGCGATACACCTCAACGCCGAGAACCGTGGGCCGGAGACTTTTCACGTCTTCTACGGTGTTCTTACAGCAACGACCGTTGGTATTCTTTACAGCTACAGACACCAACTCAGAGGCCGGCTCCACATCCTCTACGGGTGGGGTGGCCTGTTCATCATGGGCCTCGGAATTCGCGCATTGGTCCTGCTGTGACTTCTCTTCGACCGAAAAGCTAACAAAATATCTACGTAGCGAGCCTGTCGGCTAAACGATCGAGTTGAAGTCTCATTTCATTTGGAAGTCGTTCACCTATTGATGCGTAATGCTCTTCGATCAACGCGAGTTCGCTCCGCCATTCGCCTGCATCGACTGCTAACAACGCTTCGAGAGCGTCCGCAGTCAGATCTAGACCGCCCACGTCGAGATCCTCAGTCTTTGGGACCATCCCAATCGGTGTCTCAACAGCCTCTGCTGCGTCAGCAACACGGTCCAAAACCCATTTGAGAACTCTCGCGTTTTCACCGAATCCCGGCCAGATGAAGCGCCCTTGGTCATCTTTTCGGAACCAATTGACGTAGAACAATCTTGGAAGCTTTGCTCCCCGACGCTTGCCGATATCGAGCCAGTGCTGAAAGTAATCACCGAAGTTGTATCCGCAAAATGGAAGCATAGCGAACGGGTCTCGACGAACCTGACCGATCGCTCCTGCGGCGGCGGCAGTCTTTTCGGAGGACATCACTGACCCGAGGAAAACGCCATGTTCCCAATCGAGAGCTTCTGATACTAACGGCACCGTCGTCGCTCGCCGGCCGCCGAAAAGAATCGCCGAAATCGGAACACCGGCAGGATCCTCCCAGGCGGGGGCTATTGAAGGGCATTGCGCTGCAGGCACCGTAAATCGGGCATTTGGGTGGGCAGCGGGAGCATCAGATTCTGGAGTCCAAGTTTGCCCTTTCCAATCGATCAAGCGAGCCGGTGGCTCGTCGGTAAGACCTTCCCACCAGACGTCTCCATCGACTGTATGGGCGACGTTGGTAAATACGCAGTTGGCCGAAAGGGTCGCGAGAGCGTTGGGATTTGTGTTCTCACCGGTACCGGGAGCCACTCCAAAGAAACCGGCCTCAGGGTTTATCGCATATAACTGGCCGTCTGCACCAAATTTCATCCAGGCAATGTCATCCCCGATTGTCTCAACCTTCCAGCCGGGTAGAGACGGAACCATCATCGCCATATTCGTTTTTCCGCACGCGGAAGGAAACGCGGCCGCTACGTATTTTGTTTCGCCGCCAGGTGGGGTAACACCCACGATCAACATGTGCTCCGCGAGCCAGCCTTCCTCTCGTGCCATGGTTGAAGCAATCCTGAGAGCAAAGCATTTTTTGCCCAGCAAGGCGTTACCGCCATAGCCCGAGCCGTACGACCAGATTTCCCGAGTGCCCGGAAAATGAACGATGTACTTATTTTCGGAATCGCATGGCCAAGCGACATCGTTTTCGCCCGGCGCCAAAGGAGCTCCCAGTGAGTGAATGCATGGCACCCACTCGCTCTCACCAAGCGCATCTAATGCGCCCTGCCCCATGCGGGTCATAATTCGCATCGAAGCAGCGACATAAGGTGAATCGGTCAACTGAACGCCAATGTGCGCGATTGGTGACCCAAGGGGTCCCATAGAAAAAGGCACTACAAACATGGTGCGCCCAACCATCGAACCTCGGAAGAGATCTGACATCTCGGTTCGCATAGATTCCGGTTCACGCCAATTGTTGTTGTTTCCGGCCTCCGCAGGATCGTCAGTGCAAATGAATGTCCTGTCCTCCACGCGAGCGACGTCAGCAGGGTCGGATCGAGCCAAAAAGCTATTTGGCCGCTTTGCTTCGTTGAGAGGAATCAGGGTGCCTTGATCCACCATGGACTTGGTGAACTCGTCGTACTCCTCTTGGCTTCCATCACACCAGTGAATGGAGTCAGGAGTGAGCACTTGGGCCCAACTATTTACCCACTCGAGAAGGCTTTCGTTGGTGGTCGTTCCAGGCATGTTGACCTCCGTTTGATTTCAGACGTCAACTGGGGAGCATCCCCAGTTCCTAGTCACGCGTCGCCCCCCGCGGCGGTAATCCAATCCGGTGTACCAAGGTCAACTTCACTGCCCAGCCTCAACTGAGCTGCTAGTCCCTGTTCGTTGAGGTCGAAGACAACCCTTTGTCCCTGTCGCACCATTCGAAAGATCGACCCCTCAAGGGCGTCCAAGGCCAAGTCGTACTCAGCGCGGTCGACGTCGTCAACCACCACTCCCGTTCTGGACTGGGGGTCATATGATTTTATGACGCCTTGCACTGCTGGCCTCCGGTAGTACTCCCGAACGTGACGTTCGATTTATGACACAAGCTTCGACGGTGACCCTACGACGGTCTGTGAAGCTGGCACAACTTAGCAACTGACTGAAGCTCTCGGGTGGAGTGCCGGCATTAGTGTCAGTCGCCTATCGATGGTGCAACTCACCGGTAGCATCGGCTTCTGTGGAAATAGCCTCCGTTCTCTCCACCGCCCAACTCGTGGAAGCTCTGTCAGCGTTTCATAGGGCTCTCGAAGCTCATCGAGAGTCGATCAATCGACTCAACGTGTATCCGGTGCCCGATGGCGATACCGGGACCAATATGGCGTTAACCGTGGGGTCGGTTCTCGAAGAACTCGAAGGAGTTGATCTCAACGACCGAAGCGCGATTTGTTCTGCGATATCTCACGGTTCGCTAATGGGAGCCCGTGGTAATTCCGGGGTGATTCTGTCGCAGATACTGCGTGGCATAAGCGTTTGTCTTTCCCGATCAGAGAATATTGACGGGGCTGCGCTTGCTACGGCTCTAACTGAGGCGAGCTTCGCAGCAGATGGTGCTGTCATGAAGCCAGTGGAAGGGACGATTCTCACTGTCGTTCGTGAATCGGCTAGGGGGGCGCGCGAAACAGAAGCAGATGCAACTCCTCTTCAAGTAATTGAAAAAGCTCTTGCGGAGGGACAGGTGGCTCTTGAACGCACACCTGAGCAATTGCAGGTTCTTCGCGAGGCGGGAGTAGTAGACGCAGGAGGAGCCGGTTTTCTTCTTCTGCTTCATGGGATCCTTCACGTATTAGATGGTCGGGAGCTTCCGGCCGCGCCCGAGCAGGTGGAACTTCCCATTGCTGCTTGGGCTACGTCGCTCGGTGATGAAAGTTCTCAACTCCGTTACGAAGTCATGTATCTGCTCTATGTACCTGACGAAGCCGTCGAGGGCTTCAAAAAAGTGTGGGCCGGATTAGGAGACTCGATCGTCGTAGTCGGCGGAGACGGGCTTTGGAATTGCCATATCCACACCGACGACATCGGAGCGGCCATCGAGGCCGGAATCGGGGTTGGGCGACCTCAACAGATAAGAGTGACGGACTTAGCCGAAGAGGTCATGGAGGAACGGTGGGTCCGCGAAGCGACTGCCGATGGAAACTCAGCTGATTTCCCACCTCCAGACCCAGTGCGATGCGCAGTTGTCGCAGTGTCGCCGGCTCCGGGAATTAGTCGGATTTTTCACAGCCTTGGTGTGCAAGAACTTATCGTCGGAGGCCAGACGATGAATCCCTCGGTCGCGGAGCTTTTGGAAGCGGTCGAACGGGTGCCCGCAGACGAGGTGGTTGTTCTCCCCAATAACTCGAATATTGTCGCGGCGGCGCACTCAATCGATGAACAGAGTGAGAAGCGCGTGGTAGTGGTCCCCACCAACTCCGTGCCAGAAGGCTTCGCATCATTGTTGGGGTATGACCCCGAAAGTGACGCCGCAAGTAATGCTGAATCTATGGCCGAGATTGCGCAAGGTGTTGTGGTTGGAGAAGTAACCAGCGCCGTTCGAGCAACTACCACTTCAGTGGGGGAGGTATCGACAGGCGATTGGGTCGGTCTTGACCGAAGCGGTGTCCGCTCTATCGCTGAAACTCCCGCCGCCGCAGCTACAGCATTGCTGGACGAACTCGTCGATCAAGAGCACGAGATTTTGACGGTGATTGTCGGCGAAGGCGTGCGCGATGCTGAGACTCGCGCCGTTACCGAATGGATCGCGGAAAATCTACCGAGTATCGAGGTGGAAATTCATCAAGGTGGCCAAAGTCATTACCCATATTTGTTCGGGGTCGAGTGACAGCACCACTTTCTCTTCGCGAACTCGACGCCCTAAGCGTCGATCGGTTACACGGAGTTGGGGAAGAGCGGCGAACGTCGTTACAGGAGGTAGAAATTGAGTCGGTTTTCGACTTGCTGACGCATTACCCGCGCAGATACGTCGACCGAAGTCGCGAGGCCAAGCTTGGAGAAGTTTCCCCTGGGCAAGAGGTCATGGTCGTGGGAGATGTCGAGAGCGTCAAGTCGCGAAGAACTCGAAACCGAAGGTCAATAGTTGAAGTCTCATTGTCCGATGACACGGGAAGTTTGCGGCTTGTGTTCTTCAACCAAGCATGGCGCTCGAAACAACTTAAGCACGGACTGACAGTTGCTTTGTTCGGGAAAGTCGATCTTTACCGCGGTCAACTCCAGATGACTAATCCCTTAGTTGATTTGGTTGGAGACCGAACCGGAAGAATTATCGCCATTTACCCGCAGTCGGGAAAAGCTGGATTGACTACTTGGGACATAGGCCGTTGGTCGACTGAAGCGTTGCGTCGTTGCGAGCACCGCGGAATAGTCGAGCCTCTTCCGAGTCATTTGCTGGATGATTTGCAGTTGCTTGACCGGACGAGTGCGTTTAGGGCAATCCACCAACCGAACTCAATGTCAGAGGTTGCGGAGGCGAGAAACCGTCTTGTCCTTGACGAACTTCTCAGAGTCCAACTGGTCCTTCGAATACGCAAGATGCATCGTTTGGAAACCGCCTCTGGAATTGCACACAGATGCGATAGCCCGTTGCTCACGAGCTTTCTAGATCATTTACCTTTCGAGCTCACGACAGCTCAGCAACGAACAATGGCCGAGGTCAAGGCCGATCTTAAGACTGAGCAGCCGATGCATCGGTTGTTGCAGGGCGACGTAGGCTCGGGCAAAACAATTGTTGCCTTGCACGCGCTGCTAGTAGCGGTAGCTGATGGCCACCAAGGAGCGCTGATGGCTCCGACTGAAGTCTTGGCTGACCAGCATTATTTGAGTTTGGCTGAACTGGCTAAAGGCTTGGAGGTGTCGGATCATTCGACCCTTATGGGCAGTAGACCGGTTTCAATCAAGGTGCTAACGAACCGAATCACGGGAGCGGAGCGGCAGCGGGTGATCAAAGGCCTGGGAAACGGTTCTGTCGATCTGGTTATTGGGACGCATGCCTTAATACAAGAAGGGGTTACCTTTTCCTCACTCACCGTCGTGGTTGTTGACGAACAGCATCGATTTGGGGTTGAGCAAAGATCGATCCTCAGGGAACGGGGGCGCCCCGACGGCAAATGGCCCCATTTGCTAGTGATGACGGCAACACCGATACCGCGCACCGCAGCGATGACGGTATACGGCGACTTGGATGTGTCGACCCTGGACGAACTACCTCCGGGCCGAACACCGATTAACACGTTTTGGGTTAGCGACAACGCCGAAACTGTCTGGCAACAGGTGCGATCCGAAATAGCGCAGGGCCGTCAGGCCTATGTCGTATGTCCGCTCATCGAAGAGAGCGACAAACTTGACGCCGACTCGGCGGAGACCACTAAGGATCTGCTGTCTAAGGGAGAACTGTCAGGCGTAAAGGTCGGTCTTTTGCATGGTCGGCTGTCGGCGATAGACAAACAGAGGACCATGGAGACTTTTAGGGAAGGGCGCTTGGATGTTCTCGTAGCCACAACGGTGATTGAGGTCGGGGTGGACGTTTCGAACGCGACGACGATGGTCATCTTGTCTGCAGATCGCTTCGGAATTGCTCAACTCCATCAGCTTCGAGGAAGAGTGGGCCGAGGAGCACACCAATCGACATGCTTCTTGGTCACCACAGATGAGGTTTCAGAAGACGCTGAGGCTCGTCTTCGAGCTCTAGAGGAGTCAACGGACGGATTTGCTCTCGCCGAACGAGACTTGGAGCTTCGAGGCGAGGGAACGATTTTTGATCAGAAACAATCAGGGCGTAACGACCTTAAATTGGCTTCGTTAGCGAGGGATCGAGTTTGGGTTGAACGCGCACGCGACCTCGCTGCGACGCTCGTTGACGAAAGTGGATCGTTAGAGCAATACGCTTCGCTCGAAGATGAAGTGCGATGGTTTATAGAGCGTCGTGATGACGATGCGGAGAATCTTCTACGAGGGTGAGGACACGAACACTACTCTGATTCGTTTTCGACAACGATGTCCCATCGATCAAGACAATCTCTACATCTGTAAGCGACTATGTCACCGGGCTGGAAACCTTCGTCGGGTTCCTCGTAGCTGATACGGCGGCACAAACCCCCGCAATCAACGCAGATGATTGATTCCGGAACGTCCATATCAACAGTGTGCCGTTAGTGTCGCGGTATGCGCATCGTTGGAGGCACATTACGCGGGCGTCGGATCAGTGCCCCGCGAGACGAAACGACGCGACCAACCTCGCATCGAGCGCGACAGGCCATCTTCAACATGCTTTTCAGTCTCGGGTTGCCCGAAGGTCACCGAGTAGCCGATCTGTTCTCGGGTTCGGGGGCACTGGGTTTGGAAGCGTTATCGCGTGGCGCAGATGAAGTCATCTTTGTGGATAGCCGCTCAACTGCCTGCAGAACCATCAAAGCGAACCTGGACTCGTTGGACCTTCGTGCCGAGGTGATACAAGGCGACGCTGTGCAACGACTTGAGTTGGTAAAGGTGGATCTGGTACTGGCGGACCCGCCGTATGTGTTTGACGACTGGTCAAATCTATTAGCAGCTGCGGGGAAAGCTTTTGTGGTTGCCGAGAGCGACGTGGAGATCGGCCCTTTTGAAGGATGGGAAGTGATCCGCAGCCGACGCTATGGGAAGGCCGTAGTAACGATACTGCGGCCCGAAAACGCGAATATGTCCTGATTTTGTTGGATTTACGCAATCGACAGTGGAGGATTCTCTTGAGGATCGGTACCGTTTCGTGTAGCCGGTTGCGCTAGGCGAGGAGACGCTCGTGGTCAAGGTTCTGTACCCGGGGTCATTCGACCCGGTTCACAATGGCCACATTGAGATCTGTGCCACTGCAAGTGCTTTATTCGACCATGTCGTCGTTGCTGCAATGCGCAACCCTCAGAAATCGAATCCATTCTTCACAGATGACGAGCGATTCGAAATGCTGATAGAGGCGTGCACGCATTTAAAGAATGTTGAAGTTGTGCAGTTTGGAGAATTGGTCGTGGATCTAGCCGACCGGCTCGATGTTGATTTCATCATCAAAGGTCTTAGGAGCGCCGCTGATTTTGAGTCTGAATTGCAGATGGCTCAAATGAACAAATCAGTGAGCGGCGTCGAAACACTTTTCTTACCTTCGACTAGCGAAAACGCTTTCATCGCTTCGAAGTACATTCGAGATATCACTAGATTGGGTACCGACTGTTCGCACCTGGTGCCAGAAGCAGTGGCGCAACGGCTCCAAGAAAAGATGCCCAAGTGACCGAGCCTGCGCCCTTAAGCGGCCCCGGTGTCGAAGCATTGGTGCGGCGAGTGATGGATGTGATCAATGCCGCCCGGCCCATGCCGCTCTCAACCTCCGTCATGGTCAGTCGAGACGAAATTGTCGAGCTACTCGAAGCAGCTCTTTTGGAACTCCCCGATGAGGTACGCGAAGCGCGATGGCTTCTTAAAGAACGTGAAGATCTTCTTAGCAAAGCAAGAATTGACGCCGGTCTCGTAATCGAAGAGGCGCGAACCCGCGTCGCTCAAATGGTGCAACGAACCGAGGTGGTGCGTTCAGCAGAACGCAAGGCGCGCCAAATGGTCGAACAGGCCGAATCGCAGGCCCGTAGACGACGTCATGAAGTCGATGACTACTGTGAGGAGCGCTTGGAGCAGTTTGCCTCAGCCCTAAAGAAAGTCCAGTCGGCCGTTACAGATGCGAGAGGACGGCTCCAACCGACTGTGCCGGTGCGCGAGCCTGAGTCGTCGATCGAGCCAGAAGATCCTTCAACCCCTGAAGTTTTCGATCAGGACGAAATTTGATACGTGGGAGCCCGGCGCCTGAGCTTCGGGTCCCGCTCGAACGCCTTCAACGACTTAAGCCGTTGCGAACTTGGAACGTCGACTTTGAAGCGTCTCGCTTAAAAGACGGTGATGTCCCTTTGCAGGTAGGCGACGTATTGGTGATAGCTGACAAAACCATAAGAGTTGAACTTGTCCTGGACCAGACGAGCGACGGCGTGATGGTGGCAGGGGTTGTCAGTACCACTTGGAGCGGTGACTGTTCTAGGTGTCTCCGCCCAGTGGAAGGAACTGCAACGGCTGAAGTCGAGGAGCTTTTCGAAGAACATCCGCGCGAGGGGGAGTCGTACCTCCTGCACGAAGAGTTCATAGATCTTGAACCGATGGTGCGAGATGCGATTCTGCTCGAACTGCCGGTCGGAGTAGTTCGATGTTTGCGTCGAGAAGAGTGTTCTGATTTGTCGTTAAAATTTTTGGGCGCTATGGACGAAGAAGGAGATTCTGAAGCGTCCGCTGTGGTTGATCCGCGTTGGGCCCCATTGGAGGCACTGGTGTTTGAGGAAGAAGAAGGTCCCCGAAATAGTTAGGAATGGGTGACCATCTGTAGCGACCTGTTGTAGGAGGTAGATATTTGTCCAGGTAACATCTTGTATTCGTGTCGATGTGTCTGACACAACCCCGCGCCGCCGTTGGCCGTCGTTTACCTGTGTGAGGTTGACGGCGCCACGTCGGCGCCACGCTCGCTCCGCCCGATCCCAATAGGTTGGGCTCACTCCCTGAGGTCGACGATGGCCGTCCCAAAGAAAAAGACTTCGAAGTCAAAGACCCGCAGCCGTCGTGCTGCGGCGTGGAAGCTCCGTTCCTCGTCGCGTAGCTCTTGCCCACGATGCTCTGAAGCCAAATTGCCTCATCGCGTCTGTGGCAACTGCGGTTGGTACGCCGGCCGCCAGGCCATCGAAGTCGACTAACAAAGCGCATTACCTATGCAGCCCATTGTTGTCGATGTTATGGGTGGCGATAATGCTCCCTCAGCGATAATCGAAGGGGTCCGCGCTGCAATAGATTTGGGCATTCCGGTGGAACTGGTTGGGGATCCCGCCAAGATCGAAAATGTTGATGGCATCACGGTGCACGCGGCTCTCGAAGTCATAGGAATGGCGGACGAACCTGGTCGAGCAGTCCGAACCATGAAGGATTCATCGATAGTTCGAGCGGCCGAACGTGTGCGCGACGGACATGCAGGGGCGATGGTTAGCGCGGGAAATACGGGAGCGGTGGCTGCTGCTGCACTACTTCGGATGAAACGGTTAAAGGGCGTCAACCGGCCGGCTATAGCTACAACCCTGCCGGTCCCGGGCCGAGCTCCCAAAATATTGCTGGATTCTGGAGCGATGGCAGACTGTCAGCCTGAGTGGCTGCATCAATTCGCACAAATGGGATCAGCTTTTGCTCAGGTGAGATACGAAGTGAAAGAGCCGCGTGTTGGCTTAGTGTCGATAGGTGAAGAACGCGAAAAAGGTAACCAATTAGTGAAGGCCACGCATCAGCTATTGGCTGATGACTCCTCTTTGAACTTCATCGGAAATGTGGAAGGGAACGATGTACTCAGCGGCGATGTGGACGTCGTTGTCGCCGATGGATTTACCGGGAACGTGATCCTGAAGACCATCGAAGGGACTATCAAATTCCTTGTTGATCAGATAGTCACTGTGTTGACCGCCGAAGAAGCGGTTGCAGTTGGTGCCCAAGCGTTAAATCACCTTGCCCCCATAGCCGCTGAGCTAAATCCGGATGCTGTCGGTGGCGCAATGTTGCTAGGTGTGAACGGTGTTGCCATTATCAGTCATGGATCGGCCGGCCCGACCGCCGTCACTAACGCCTGCCAAGTCGCTAAAGACATGGTGGAAAGAGATTTACTCGGCGAGCTCAGCGCCGCGGTTAGTAGCGACTGAGACGCCTCTTTGAAGTAACTTAAAGTGGTTAAATGGTTGATTAATACCACTTAAAGTGGCAATCAGGCGTATCTGGTATGGTTATGGTGAGCGCGCCCCACGACGGTAGGAGTCTCTTTGCCCGCGGAAACACATGTTGAACAAAGCCAACCCGATCGAAACAGTGTCTTTGAAATAATTCGTGAGCAGCTTTCGGACATCTTGGAGATCGACCCTGCGCGGATAATGGAATCATCATCGTTCGTTGAAGACCTTGAAGCTGATTCGCTCGCCTTGATCGAGCTAGTTGAGGGCCTCGAAGAAGAAGTATCGGAACGTACCGTCGGATTTCGAATCGAAGACGACGACCTTGAAGATCTAAAGACTGTTCGTGATGCCATTGATTACGTGATGGCGCGAATTAACTGACGCGATGGAGTCCAGACAGGAACTTGAGCTGCTCGCTGAGAGAATCGGCTATTCCTTCAACGATCCCAAATTGATGCTCTTAGCTTTGTCTCACCGCAGTTGGTGCGCGGAACATGATGATGCTGCCTCGAACGAGAGACTTGAGTTCCTAGGAGATGCGGTACTCGGACATTGCGTCGCCGCCTACCTATATCGCGCATACCCCGACTGGAGCGAAGGAGATCTTGCGCAAGCCAGATCTGCCATAGTGAACGCGGCAAGCCTGGGAGAGGTAGCCAGTCGCTGCGGCATCGGAAAAGCTTTGTTCGTGGGTGTCGGAGAGGATCGTTCGGGAGGACGAGAAAAAATTTCGCTTCTTGGCGACGCATTCGAGGCTCTTCTTGGCGCTATCTATATTGACGGTGGGATAGAAGTAGCCGAACGTTTTGCTCTTGAGGCCTTGTCCGAGCGGATCGAAGAAGTAGCGGTTGATCCAGGTGTCGGAGATGCGAAAACCCGATTGCAGGAGCTCGTTGTCCGCGTTTACGGCGATTCACCGCGTTACGTGCTTACTGATAGCGGTCCTGACCACGGTAAGTGGTTTTTGGCTGAGGTTTCGTATGGAGGCGCCGTGCGAGGCACGGGCCAAGGAACTTCCAAAAAACAAGCCGAGCAGGCCGCAGCGACTCAGGCGTGGCAAGACCTCGCATACTCGCAAAAGCACGATCACTCGTCACCCTCAATTACCTAAGGAAAGCCCGAACATGCTGGAACTGCCTGAGCTTGAGACCGCTCGCCGTGACCTAGATAGGGAAATCGGGGGCTTGAAGATCAAACAAATAAACGTAATCGGCCCCAAGCGCTTAATCCCTGGTCAGGCCACTAAGGCCTCTCTCACTACGGCATTAGCAGGTTCCAAAGTCACTAGCGTGAGACGCGCTGGTATGTTGCTTTGCCTTGATGTCGGAGATGGACAACTCCTGGTGATTGATCTCGGCTCCGGCGGGTCCTTGCGCCGAGCTAGCAACAAAGACGAGGTTGATGGCAGTACCCAGTTGGTCATTGGATTTACCCAAAAAGGTCAACTCCGACTGCTCGATAGTGACAAAAGTTTAACTGTCACTCTGGTGGATAGGGAGGACATAGCTGAGTCGTTCCCTGAACTAGCGGGGCGCGGTTTTGACCCAATCGAAGAGCCCATCTCGTGGACTGATTTTGGCCGTCGACTTCTGGTGCACGACATAAAATTGAAACGACTATTAATGGATTCGTCGTTCATTGTTGGGCTCGGTCCGGTGTACAGCGACGAAATCCTCCACTCCGCGTTGTTGCGACATGACAGAATCGCGAGTCGATTGATAACCCAAGAGATTCGTAGGCTTTATCGCGCGATTGTCGAAACGATTCACAACGCTGTGAAGCATCGCGGCGTGAGCATTGGTGGTGCTTGCGATGTCTTTGGTCAGCCCGGCGGATATGGCGAATATCTTGAGGTCTTTGGCAGAGCAGGGGAACGCAGCAGAAACGGGCGGGGCAATGTGTTGACTGCCCGTGTGGGTGGGTCTACTCACTACTACTGCGATTACCAAGTCTAGGCGCCACTTTTTCGCGCAAGCGAAATACCCCCGTGGGGTCAACCAACTAGAGCCAGCCAGAGGGCATGATGGCGGAGTGCCACCGCTACCAGCGGTGGCCTCTCGTTCTCCGGGTAGGTACTAAATAGTGTTTCTTAAGTCACTCACCATGAAGGGTTTCAAATCTTTTGCTGACCCGACAGTGCTTGAATTTGAGCCAGGGGTAACCGTTGTCGTAGGTCCGAATGGCAGCGGTAAGTCCAACGTCGTCGATGCTGTCGCATGGGTATTAGGGGCTCAGGGACCAGCGACCGTCAGATCAGGGAAAATGGAAGACGTGGTGTTCGCCGGTACCTCGGATCGACCGGCGCTTGGCCGAGCAGAAGTGAGCTTGGTCATTGACAATTCGTCAGGTTCGTTGCCCATCGAATTCACCGAGATCACAGTTACTCGGACTCTCTACAGATCAGGCGATTCTGAGTATTCAATGAATGGTGTGCCCTGTCGTTTGCTTGATATCCAGGAGCTCCTCAGTGACGCCGGGGTAGGTCGTCAGCAACACGTGATCGTGGCGCAGGGACAGATAGACCAGGTTCTCAACGCGCGTCCGGAAGATCGCCGGACGATCATCGAAGAAGCGGCAGGGGTACTCAAGTTTCGTCGACGGAAGGAGCGAGCAGAACGTCGGCTTGCTGCCACTGAAGCCAATATGACCCGGTTACAAGACCTCCAAAGAGAGGTTCGACGCCAGTTGCGTCCTCTGGCGAAACAAGCTGATGCGGCCAAGCGCCATGGAGCCGTTGCCGAGGAGCTTCGAACCCTCCGGTTATATCTGACAGGGAAGAAACTGAAAGCGTTTGAGGCAGCTCAGTCTTCGGCAAAAGAGCAGCGCCGCGACTTAGATACGAAACAGGTCCGATTGCGTGGCGAACTCGGAGGTCTCGACATAGAGATAGGTGCCTCGGAAGCTCAGCTTGCCGCAGGTGGCGATCAGGGTTTGGATCTACTGCCTCGTGTGGAGTCGCTTCGAGAACGATGCCGCGGTCTGATCGCATTGGTTGATGAGCGTTCCAGGACCACTGAGCGAGATCGTGGACTACTCGTAGCCGAAGATGTTGCGCTGACCCTTAAAGCGGAACTTTCGCGGCTTGCGGCTGAACTAGAAGGCTTGAATACGCGCGACCAGGTGATCGAGCGTCAGTTAGAAGACCTTGCTC
>CETJ01084662.1_pt1 | contig 22783 bp, 19 predicted proteins | sample 531341 | NCBI WGS metagenome assembly CETJ01 (sample SAMEA2622677, study PRJEB7988) | marine metagenome | isolation source: saline water (ENVO:00002010), including | reverse complement strand
ATCAAGCTCGATTCGCCTGGCCCGGTGTTGTTCAAGCAGAAGCGCTACGGTTACAACAACCGACTGATCGAAGTGTTCAAGTTCCGCTCGATGTACCACGCCAAGTCCGACGCCAATGCCGAGCGGCAAACGACGCGCAATGATGACCGCATCACCCGGGTGGGTCGCTTTATTCGCAAAACCAGCCTCGACGAGCTGCCGCAGCTGCTCAACGTGTTCCTGGGCAGCATGTCCATGGTCGGACCGCGCCCCCATGCGACCGCGACCAAGGCCGCAGGCGTGCTGTTTGAGGACGCCGTATCGGAATACTCCGCACGCCACCGCGTCAAACCCGGCATCACCGGCTGGGCGCAAATCAATGGCTACCGCGGCGAGACCGACACAGTCGAGAAGATCGAGAAGCGCGTGGAGTACGACCTCGATTACATCGAACGCTGGTCGGTCTGGTTCGACATCTACATCCTTGCCCGGACCGTACCCGCCCTGCTGCTCAACAAGGACGTCTACTGACTGCCACACGCATTGACCAGCCCCAAACTGGCAACACGCCACATTACATGCGCGAGCGCAGCAGGAAGATTGAACTAATGAAGCGAGCCAACATCAGATTTGCGTTCTGCAACAGGCAGACCTGTTCGCCCACTAAACCAGGGCTACGAGGCTGAGCAAATGTTCCAGAACATATTGATTGTCTGTGTGGGCAACATCTGCAGAAGCCCCGCAGCCGAAGCATTGCTAGCCCACAAACTCGAGGGCAAAGGCCTGACGATCAGCTCGGCAGGCATAGGTGCCTTAGTAGGCAACCCGATGGACAAGACGGCACATGAGGTGCTTAACGACCATGGAGTGGAACACACGGCTCACCGTGCGCGTCAGGTCGATAGCGAAATGCTACACCGCGCAGACCTGATCCTTGTGATGGAGCAGAGCCACATCCAACACATTCGTCAGATCGCACCCGAAGTACACGGCAAAACCTTTCTGCTGGGTAAATGGCTCGACGATACGGAAATCCCTGATCCCTACCGCCAGTCCAAGCCCGCATTTGAACATGTTCACAGCCTTCTGACCCAGTCCGTCGAAAGCTGGCTTCCTTACCTGAAATAGAAGAAGGAACTTCAATGACCACCATGCCCCGACCCATTTATGAAACAAAAGAGGACAAGGACATTGACCTGGCCCACCTCTTTGACACGTTTCTAAACAACCGAGCGCTGATTCTTACCATAACGGGTTTTTTCGCCGCGCTGGGGGTTGCCTATGCGCTGCTCGCGACACCGGTATATCTGGCCAGTGCAATGATCCAGATCCAGGCTAAGGGCGGCCTGCCGAGCCTTACCGACGTGGTCGGCACCGCTCCCGCCGTTTCGCCGGCGCAAACAGAGATCGCCCTGCTCAAATCACGCTCGGTCGTGGGTAGCGCAGTCGAAGATCTGAACCTCGATATCATCATCGAGCCTCACCACTTCCCGGTGTTCGGCGGTTATATCTTCCGTAGATTCGAGCCAACCGAGGAAGGTGAGCTGGGCTGGTATCCGGAAGGCTTCGAGTCCTATGCCTGGGGCGGCGAATCGCTGCGCGTCACCCAGCTGATCGTGCCAGACAAGATGCATGGCGAAGAACTGACACTGGAAGCGGCCGAAAACAACGGATTCATCCTGCGCGACACCGACGGCGAAGTGGTCGTTCAAGGCGTCGTCGGCGAGCCCATTGAGACCCCGGATTACGGCATCACCGTGGCGGAGCTTAATGCACGGCCGGGCACCACTTTTACCGTGGTCAAGAACCGCACCTACGCCACTACCGAGGACTATCAGAACCGCTTGAACGCTGGTGAGCGCGGCAAGCAGTCGGGCATCCTCAACGTGACACTGGAAGGGACCGATCCGGAAAAAGCGGTCAAGGTGCTGGAGGCGGTAGCCCAGCGCTATGTCGATCAGAATATTGCGCGCAATGCGGCCGAAGCGACCCAGAGCCTTGAATTCCTGAGCGAGCAGGTACCTGAGGTCCGCAAGAAGCTCGATGCCGCACAAACGGCGCTGAACGAATTCCAAACCGGCAACCGCTCGGTGGACATCTCTGCCGAAACCCAGTCGGTACTCGACCGCATTGTGGATCTGGAAAACCAGATTTCCGAGCAGAATCTAAAGCGCACCGAGATGGAGAGCCGCTTCACCCGTCAGCATCCTAATTTCCAGGCGCTGATGAACCAGATCAATCAACTGCAAGCGCAAAAGGCCGAACTGGAGAAGCAGATAGGCACCCTGCCCTCTACACAGCAGGAATTGTTGCGCCTCAACCGCGATGTCGAGGTGTCCTCCGAGACCTACTCGATGCTGCTTAACAAGACGCAAGAGCTGGATATCATCCGTGCCGGGACCGTGGGCAACGTTCGCATCGTCGACCACGCTGCGGCAGACATCGACGAGCCGATCAAACCCAACAAGCCGTTGATCGTCATCGTCGCTACGCTGCTTGGCGGCATTCTTGCTGTCGCCTTCGTCTATGTTCGTGAAGCTCTGAAGCGTGGCGTCGAAAATCCTGAAGAGATCGAGCGTGTAGGCATCCCGGTGTACGCAGCGATTCCGTTCAGCGAGAAACAAGGACTGCTGGAAAAACGCCTGGCCAATTTCAAGCGGGACAAGAGCAGCGCTTCGTATCTGCTTTCGATCAATGATCCAGCCGACCTGGCGACCGAAGCGATGCGCAGCCTGCGTACGAGCTTGCACTTCGCGATGATCGAAGCAAAAAACAACATCCTCATGATCACTGGACCAAGCCCAGCAGTGGGCAAGTCCTTCGTGACCAGCAACCTTGCCGCCGTCATCGCGCAGTCTGGCAAGAAGGTGCTGCTGATCGACGCCGACATGCGCAAGGGCTATCTGCACAAAGTCATGCGTTGCCAGGGTGAGAAAGGCCTCTCCGACATTCTGTCCGGCCGAATCACACTGTTCGACGCCATTCAGAAAACCCAGCTGAACAATCTTCACGTGATTACTCACGGCCAGCTGCCTCCTAACCCATCGGAACTGCTGATGCATGAGAACTTCTCGCGCTTCGTCAAAGAGATCAGCAGCATGTACGACCTGGTCATTTTCGATACGCCACCAATTCTGGCCGTAACGGACGCTGCACTGGTCGGCAGCCAGGCCGGCACCACCCTGATGGTGACGCGCTACGGACTGAACGGAGTAAAAGAAATCGAGTTCGCCAAGCGCCGTCTTGAGCAGAACGGTCTCCTGGTCAAAGGCGTTATCTTCAACGCAGTAGTGCGCAAGGCATCAACTTATAGCGAGTACGGTTACTACCAGTACGAGTACCAGAGCAAGTAACCCTTCTGCTTTTGGAGTCCTGCAAGTCATCAGGCTCTGCCGCCGCTGCCCCATTGCTACTAACCGAACCGTTCGACTTGCACAAGGAGAACGGTTCGCATTATGCAATCGACTGAGCACAACAGAGCCGTCGAGTTGGTAGCGGCCCTTTGGAGATAAAGGTCATTATGGAACGTCGCCCCCTTTCTCTTTTGTTCCGCACTGCAAGGTTAATAGCCGGCTTGTCTATTGCCGGGTGCATATCGGTCGCTCAAGCGCAGCCCGACGATCACACAGGCATCGATTTGGTTGGCATCAACATGTCAGGCGCGAACTTCGCTCCTCACATCACACCCGGAAAAGTCGGCACCAATTATTTCTATCCGGAAGAAAAGTACTTCGAATACTACGCAAGCAAGAACATACGCCTGATTCGGTTTCCGTTCATATGGGAACGCCTGCAACATGACCTTTACAAAGGCGTCAACTTTGATCAGATGCGGTTGCTAAAGCGGACGCTGGACTTCGCGGCCAAACATAACCAGAAAGTCATTCTGGATATGCACAACTATGGGCGGTACAAGGGCAAGCTGATCGGTTCGCCACAGGTGCCCCACGAGGCCTACGCAACTGTCTGGCGCAAGCTTGCGCAAGAGTTCAAAGACCACCCCGCGTTGCTGGGCTACGACATCATGAACGAGCCCCATTCCACAGATGGCCTTTGGCCTGGGGCCGCCCAGGCAGCAGTCGATGCCATCCGCCAGGTAGACATGGACACCTTGATATTCGTCGAAGGCGACCGCTGGGCCAGCACCTTTCACTGGCGCTACGTCAACGAGGACTTTCTGATCAATGATCCGGCAGACAAGATCATTTACGAGGGACACCTGTACCTCGACAAGGATTTTTCCGGGCGTTATGCCAAGGACGAAGTGGTCGACCCAATGCTGGGGGTGGAACGCGTTCGGCCGTTCGTCGAGTGGCTGAAGGAAAACAAACTCAAGGGTTTCCTCGGCGAGTACGGTGTACCTGGGCATTCCGAATCGATGCTGATTGCCATGGACAATTTGCTTGGCTACCTCAACGAAAACTGCATGCCTAGCGCGTACTGGGCGGGCGGCCCGGGCTGGGGGAAATACGTGTTAGCTGTCGAGCCCATCGATGGCAAAGACAGACCTCAAATGGAGGTTTTGCAAAATCACGTTTCCAATAGCTGCACGGAATACGGCCCTAAGCAGCAGCCTTGACAGACGCGTTGTCGCCCTGCCAGTGGATGGCGGCATGGTCCGCGGCAAACAGTGTGAAGCCGTTCAGAAAGATTTCGATGAAATCTGAAAGATCGACGCAACCCTGCCGCCACCCGCTTGTCCAAATTCGACCTTACATCGAGCGGCTTAATGCGAGGGGAACTCAAACACTCCTGCGGCTATCGAATCCGGTTGTTACTAGCTGACTGCCGGCAGCGAATTGACCGAGGCGCTTAAGCTATCAGCCAGACGTAGAGTGACGACGCACCGAAGGCATCGATGTGGAAATGCTAAAGCTTGAGTTTGTTGCGACGTAGTAAATCTGGAATGGAAATGCACCTAAGGACTCAGGTGATGACAAACATCAGCTCAAAATTTTTCTTTTTGCCGTTGACCGTGCTTGCGATCGTCTTGCACTTTTCGGTGTTTGGTGACAGTACGCACAACCCGATCGGCTTCAAGTTTCTGAACGAAGCCTACTTGGCTGTCTGCTTGGGATTGTCGCTACTGTTGATTCTTGCCAGCACTGAAGAGTCATCCAGAGAGTTCCGCATCCTGATGTATTACGCTTTCTACAGCGTTTTCGTATTCACCGTACTACCTGCAATCTTTTCGTTTTACACCTTTGGCCAACCCATCACTTACGGCCTGATCGAAGAACGCCGAATTCTCTTTACATTCGGCTTCGTCCCGCTGCTATTGCTTGCCAAGCACATCAGTACGCGCCAATTCGAACATGCATTCATTTACGCCGCACTGATTGCAGTGGTCCTGTCCTGGTGTTTCAAGTTCGGGCTGGTTCCGGATCTGCGCGAGGAGCAAACGTCCTGGGATCGTCCGGACCGCTCATCCATCGGGCCGTTTTTGATCTGTTTCGCCTATTTCTATTGCATTCAGGTGTGGGCAAAAGGCAAATCGCCCATCAATGGTGAGCAGCGACAGCGAAAGCTGTATCTCATTCTTGCGGCCGTGCTGTTGCTGACCTTGGTCTTCGCCACGCAAACCCGTCAGCTAATTGTACTGTGCCTAGCATTCACGCTTTTCTCGTTGCGGGCCAAAGCAATCATTTGGGCTGCCTCGCTTTGCGTTCTGTTGTCCCCGCTGTTCTTTTATCCAGAGTTACTTGAAATTCTCGGTCTGAACGTGGAGTTCTACGAGAGCAGTTTGGACGGTGACGTGGAGGATGGTGTGAGGCCCCACACGATCGCATCCGTGTTCAGTCACTTGAACCTAGTTAACTGGTTGCCTAGCGGGTCCCTTTCGCTGATGTGGCAGGACGGTTTCATCCCCTACTTCGGCGAACACTTCTTCCTGTCAGACATCGGCATCATTGGCACACTGTTTCGCTTCGGTTTTCTAACGTTCCTGCTAGTGCCTCTGACCCTGTTCGTCTACCACCGTATTGCCCGCAGTATCAATTCCGAAATGGAGTTCACCTATGCAGTGATGCTGGCCTTCTTCGTGATATGGCCACTTAACGGTCTATTCGAATATACCCAACCAGTTATTTGCATGCTTTTCGTATTACATGCTCTACGGGCACGCCATCTTCGCAGCAAGGAACGAGTACATGAACGTCGCACTTATTCTCAACTACAAAGCTGCTACTGAAACGATCAGCTGCGCTGAAAGCCTGCTCGAACATTGCGCAACGATTGGCCATATCGTCATCATCGACAATGATTCGCAGGACGGCTCAGCCATCGCCCTTCAGAACTGGCTAGATGAAAAAGCCCATACGAATGTGACCCTGCTGTGTAACCCAGACAACAGCGGTTATGCGGGCGGCAACAACTACGGGTTGCGCTGGGCAATGGAGCATCTGCAGCCGGAGTATTTCTGGGTCATCAATAACGACACCTATGTAGACAGTGATGCCTTCTCACCGCTACTGGAGGCATTGCAGCGTAACGACCGTCAGTTTGTCGGCTCGCTCGTATTGAGCGCCGACACGGGTCGGCTTGAGTGCTATGGCGGCGGAAAGCTTTATCCGATCCTAGGCAAAGCCCGATTACTCGGGAAAGATCAGAGCATCGAAGCATCTCAAAAGCAGCAACCTCAGCACGCTCCAGACTACATCATGGGCTGCAGCCTAGCCTTTTCGGCCGCATTGACTGAAGAAATCGGTTTGATGGATGAAGATTACTTCATGTATTTCGAAGAGGTTGACTGGCAGTACCGTGCCAGGAGCTTTGGTGTTTCAACGAGAGTGATCCCTGAAAGCCGCCTGTATCACTACGGTTCACTCAGCCTGGGTAGTCGATCAGCGTTCTATCACTACTATCGCAACCGTGCAGCCACCCGTTTCAACAAGCGCTTCTACGGCCCGGCATTCGCGATCGTTTCCGCGTTTCTGCTTTCGGCCGTTACAACTGTCAAGGAATACAAAAATCCCACCCTCGCCTGGTCAGGTATCAAGGGCGCCTTCAAGGGAGTAGCAATGAGTGTCGAGTGATACTAATGCGTTCGGAATAGACTTCTATTCTGGCAATAAGAAGACTTTATTGACCTGCATACGCGAGGGCGTCAAGCAACCCTATTCGTTTGTGGTTACGCCGAATGTCGACCATCTTGTTCAGTTGGAACATGACGAACAGCTGCGTGACGCTTATTTCAAAGCACGCTGGAGAGTATGTGACAGCCGCATCCTGCTTTCGCTGTTGAGCCGTCTGGGCATACATCTGGATGAAGCTATTCCCGGCAGCGATTTGACACTCGACCTGCTCAAATGGGCGGACCGGGATCGGCTGCGCATTGTCCTGATTGGTTCAGCGACATCCGAAGCCGATAAACTCAGAGCGCTCTATCCAGGCATTTCTCTTTATCACTACAACCCGCCGATGGGCTTCATTAAAAAACCGGAAGAAGTGCAGCGTTGCTTGCAGTTCGTTCGCGAAAATCCATCGGAGTTGGTTCTTTACGCCGTGGGTACCCCACGCGGTGAAGTCCTGGCTGCAGCCACCCAGCCCTACGAGCGCACGGGTATGGGCTTCAGCATCGGCGCCTCCATTTCGTTTGCAACGGGAACCATCAAGCGAGCCCCGAAGTGGATGCGCGAATTCAAACTTGAATGGCTGCATCGCATGTGCATGGAGCCCCGCAGGCTAGCCAAACGCTACTGGGCGGACGCGGTGTATATCGTGCCGGCCTTCCTGAGGGAAAAGAACTCCAGGCAGAAAGGCAGCCCAGCAAAACAGGAGTCTTGATCGACGATTGAGGCCACCCTTCGGACATACCGAGCACCGGTACGCGGTGATCGGCGGTCAGTGAAGCTGACCGATTAACTTCGCTGCCTTGCAGTGCCTCGTGCCAGGCAGGAGCGAAGCAAGAGCACATCAGAAAACCTATCCTCGAACAGGGAAGAACATGAAAGCGATTATCACGGGTATCACAGGACAAGACGGCGCCTACCTTGCAGAGCTCCTTTTGGAAAAAGGCTATACCGTCTATGGCACGTTCCGTCGCACCAGTTCGGTCAATTTCTGGCGGATCGAAGAGTTGGGCATCGACAAGCATCCCAATCTAAATCTTGTTGAGTACGACCTGACGGACCTGTCTTCCAGCATTCGATTGCTTGAAAGCACCGGCGCGACTGAGGTTTACAACCTCGCCGCACAGAGCTTCGTGGGTGTTTCTTTCGAGCAACCGCTGACTACCCTTGACATCACTGGTGCAGGCGCCGTGAACCTGCTGGAAGCCATTCGTATCGTCAACCCGAAGATTCGCTTCTACCAAGCCTCAACTTCAGAGATGTTTGGTCAGGTACAGGCCATTCCACAGTCCGAAACCACACCCTTCTACCCCCGCAGCCCCTATGGCGTGGCCAAGCTTTATGCGCACTGGATGACAATCAATTACCGCGAGTCATACGGCATATTCGGCTGCAGCGGCATCCTGTTCAATCACGAGTCGCCGCTGCGCGGGCGTGAGTTTGTGACGCGGAAAATTACCGATTCTGTGGCCAAGATTAAACTGAGCAAGCTCGACGTGCTGGAGCTGGGCAACATTGACGCCAAACGTGATTGGGGCTTTGCCAAGGAATATGTGGAAGGGATGTGGCGCATGCTGCAGGCGGACGAGCCGGGCGTTTTTGTGCTGGCGACCAACCGCACCGAAACCGTGCGCGACTTTGTGACTTTGGCGTTCAAGGCGGTTGATGTCGAGCTCCAGTGGGAGGGCTCCGGCGAACAGGAACAAGCCATCGACGCGGCAACCGGCAAGGTCGTTGTGCGGGTAAATCCTAAGTTCTACCGCCCAGCGGAAGTCGACCTGCTGATCGGCGACCCTCAAAAAGCCAAGGACGTGTTGGGCTGGGAACCTAAAACTACGCTGGAGCAGCTGTGCCGCATGATGGTGGACGCCGACATGCGCCGTAATCAGCAGGGCTTTTCGTTCTAAGGGCAATCGACTGGCAACGGCCGTTCTGGTTCAGGCGCCTGCTGATATCCGAGCACCCCAGAGGGTAGCCTTGTCGAAAGTCAGCCGGCGCTTTGATTTCGGTGCGGTCTGTTGGTCGTTTCAGCAGTCGAGACAGACTCAACTGGTACACCGAGACAGCGCTGGCGTTACGGCACTGATCGCCAACTGACGTCGACAGTAACCGCAACGCCATGCCCCTCGCCTATACCTGGGCCCTGCATCGGCTTTTGAAACTGGAAATTCATCCTATCGGGAAGATCATGCGTAAAGTGCTGATTACCGGCGCTACCGGTTTTACGGGGCGCTATATGGCAGAGGAACTCGCGGCCTGTGGCTACGAGGTTCATGGCCTCAGCTACCGTCAACCCGTCGGCGAACTGCCCGCGGCGGTCTCAGCCGTCCATTGCTGCTCGTTGAACAATGCGGAGCTGCTACGCGCGCTTTTGATCGAAATCCGCCCAACCTACGTCGTGCACCTGGCCGCGGTCTCTTTCGTCGCACACAGCGATGCCGATGCTATTTACACAGCCAACCTGCTCGGCACTCGCCACCTACTAGAAGCGTTACGTACCGCAGCAACCGAGCTTGAAGGCGTGCTGCTAGCCAGCAGTGCAAACGTATACGGAAACGCAACCGAAGGTGTACTGGATGAATCCGCGCCCTTTGCTCCGGCCAATGACTATGCTGTTAGCAAAGCAGCCATGGAGTTCCTTGCCCGGCTGTACCAGGATCGTTTGCCGCTGATAGTCAGTCGCCCGTTCAACTACACGGGCGTTGGTCAAGCGGAGCAATTTCTCATCCCGAAAATCGTGTCACATACGCGCCGTCGGGCCGCGGTAATCGAGTTAGGTAATCTGGATATTGCCCGTGATTTCTGCGATGTACGTCAGGTTGTCCATGCTTATCGACGCTTGCTTGAAACACCCGCCGCGGTCGGCCAGACAGTCAATATTTGCTCCGGATCTGCCTATACACTCGAGTACGTTCTCGAGCAGGCAGCTGCCATTTCCGGCCACCGCATGGAGGTCAGGGTCAATCCAGCGTTCGTGCGCAGCGGAGACGTAAAGAACCTGTTCGGTAGCCGAGCCAAACTGGATTCGCTGATTGGCGACATGTCCCGTATCGAATTGAAGGACACGCTGCGCTGGATGATCGAGCATTCCTCCGCGACAAATACCTGATCCAACCACTTTGCCGTCAGGAATGTGGCCGTCGATCTCAAGTGATGGCAACGCCCGCTTTCGCTGGCTCACGTCCGCGGTGTCCAGTCAGCCTGATAGCAAGTTGACAGCCGCATTTAACCGGTCACGGCTGCTGGTTACCTCAGCGTTCGCTTGCTTTTGATCACCCTTTCGCCTCGTGCCGGCAAGCTCTGCATTACCAATTCATTTATGCACATGGTCGTGAACCGCAGAGAAACGAAGCGGTCTATGGCTACTGTGAGCAACACGGCGTCGTTTTTCTATTAAGGAAGGACGCCAAGCAACGATTGAGCGGAACCTGCCCGGTGGCTCGATCCGACCTGGCCTCACAGAGGTCTGGAGGTATATCCCTCAGAGCTTGCAGTAGCGACACCCGGAACAGCAGAGATTGAATGCGTCTGTAGCACCGTCGAAATAACGTCGGCGACTGTCCATAGACAAGTCAGTGTTCGCTCGCTCCTTCAGCTAAAGGTGAATTGCGCTGTTTCACTTCGTAAAAACAACTATTCCGTCAAGGATGAAGAAACCATGAAACCATTATTTGCTCTCGCTTTCTCTTCCGTGCTGGTGCTACAGGGATGCGTCTTCTCGCCCGGCCAGCATCTGGATCCCGATCAGTTCAAGGACGGCGCAGAAACGGAAGACGGCACTGTCCAGCTGATGCGCATCACCCCTGAAATGCTCAAGGGCGAACTCTCCTCCGACCAGGGCACATCCAGCAAGCAAGAGCTGCTGAGCTTCAAGCCAGAGGCTTATCGCATCGGCGCCAATGACCTCCTCTATATCACCGTATGGGACCATCCCGAGCTGACCGCTCCGTCGGGCCCACAACAACAGCTGGACGCCAATGGTCGTCTGGTTCGCCCCGACGGCACCCTGTTCTACCCTTACATCGGGAATATCGAAGCAGCGGGCAAAACGATCGAGCAGCTTCGCTCCGACATTTCCAAAAGGCTGGCCAATTACATCGACAGCCCTCAGGTAGACGTCAGTCTGCTGCGTTTCGGTAGTCAGCGCATTGTGCTCTCCGGTGCATTCAATACTGCTGGCGAGGTCGAGGTGACTACCGCTCCGATGACCATCATGCAGGCTATTGGTCAAGCCGGTGTCGATACCGATACGGCGGACCTGTCCGGTCTGATGCTCAAGCGTGACGGCCGCGAATACATGCTTGATCTTGACGACCTGAACCGTCCGGACTCCTGGCTCCATAAGGTGTATCTGAAAGACGGCGACCAGCTCCATCTGCCGTATAACGACCAGAAGAAGATCTACGTGCTGGGCGAAGTGGTAAACCCGCAAGCCATGACCTTCAAGGCCACCAGCCTCAACTTGATGGATGCTATCGGCACCGCGGGCGGTATTCGTCAAGACACTGCCGATGGCGAAGCGGTCTATGTGATTCGTGGCGCTGAAAACATCGCCACTGAAAAAGCCACCGTGTTTCAGCTGAATGCCGAGTCGCCTGCGGCATTTGCCCTGGCTCAACACTTCCCTCTGCAACCGCAGGATGTGGTGTTCGTCGGACCGGCAGGTATCACTCGCTGGAACCGCTTCATCAGTCAGCTGCTGCCTTCGGCTAGCGTCATTGGCACCGGGGCTGCGTTCAACCGGTAACAACCGCAGTCATCAGGTCGAGATCGGCCTGATCAAAACCGCAGTCAGCTTTAGAGCGACTGCGGTTTTTTTGTGCTGCCGAACTCCTCGGGGCGCCTATGTACGCTTAATCACTAGACCATTCAAGCGGCTGTACATCCGACCCCAATCAGCGCGTGGAACCTTGCCGTTATGGCTGCCCCTAGTACGCAGCCGTGCGGCGCCGCACGGCGGTCTCACGCACCAGGACCCTGCTCTCCTGATAAACTTGCCGGCCCATTTTCCGAGGCGATCGGTTAAGCAACCGCCCCAGTCGCCTTCAACGCGCTCAGACAGTCGCTATATCGCCACAGCCAATCGGCATAAAGGTGTCGAAGCAATCTTAGCGCGCCCTAAACGCTCCGCCGGAAAGCCGCATGAACACCAGCTACAAACCTGTCACTACGTCTCCGCAACTGTCGCGCCGATTTTCCGTCGCACCGATGATGGACTGGACTGACCGACACTGTCGGTATTTTCTGCGTCTGCTTTCACGACATGCCCTGCTCTACACCGAGATGGTCACTACGGGCGCACTGATCAATGGCGATGCCAACCGTTTCCTGCGTCATGATGAGGCCGAGCATCCCTTGGCGTTGCAACTTGGCGGCAGTGTGCCAAGTGACCTCGCCGTCTGCGCAAAGATGGCCGAAGCGGCTGGTTACGATGAGGTGAATCTCAATGTGGGATGCCCGAGTGACCGCGTGCAGAACAACCTGATCGGCGCATGCCTGATGGGCCATCCAGCACTGGTGGCCGATTGCGTGAAAGCGATGTGTGATGCTGTGGGGATTGAAGTAACGGTCAAGCACCGCATCGGCATCAATGGGCGCGACAGCTATGCCGAACTTTGTGATTTCGTGGGGCAGGTCCAAGCGGCAGGCTGCCGCAGTTTCACTGTCCATGCGCGCATCGCCATTCTGGAGGGGCTTTCACCAAAGGAGAACCGAGAGGTTCCACCCCTTCGCTACGATGTTGCGCAACAATTGAAGCGCGACTTTCCAGATCTTGAGATTATCCTCAACGGCGGCATCAAAACGTTGGATCAATGCGAAGCCCACCTGGAGCAGTTCGATGGTGTGATGCTCGGGCGCGAGGCCTACCACAACCCTTACTTGCTCGCGCAGGTTGATAGCAGACTGTTTGGCAGCGAAGAACCTGTCATTACCCGAGCCGAGGCATTGAGGCGCATGCGCCCGTATATTCAGAATCATCTTGATAGCGGTGGCTCGATGCATCACGTTACCCGTCACGTGCTGGGGATTGGCCAGGGTTTTCCAGGCGCTAGAAGGTTTCGCCAGCTGTTATCGGTCGACATCCATAAAACCAGAGAACCACTGGCGTTGCTTGAGCAAGCGACCGGATTGCTCGAGGGACACTGATACCAGTAGGGAACACGCGGCGGCATTTTCAATCCAACAGCTGCAACACCCGGACCATCGGATACAGATGGCGCGATGGCCACGGAAATCGAGTCATGACTACCAAAGGATAGAGCGCCCTTATGACGTCAAAGCTGGAACAACTCAAACAATTCACCACCGTGGTTGCCGACACCGGCGATCTCGACGCCATCGCCCGTCTTCAACCGGTTGATGCCACCACCAATCCTTCGCTTCTGCTCAAAGCTGCTGCACTGCCGCGTTATGCAGAGCACCTCAAGGACGCTATGTCCCGCTGTGGCGGTGATATTGGCCTCGGCTGCGACCTGTTCGCGGTCGCGGTTGGGCAGGAGGTGCTCAAGTTGATCCCGGGGCGGATCTCTACGGAGGTCGATGCGCGGCTTTCATTCGATACACAAGCAATGATCCAGCGGGGCGAGCGCTTGATCGGCCTATACGAGCAGGCCGGCGTATCCCGTGACCGCGTATTGATCAAGCTGGCCTCTACCTGGGAGGGCATCCGTGCGGCTGAGCAGCTGGAAAAATCGGGCATCCAGACCAACCTGACACTGTTGTTCTCTTTCACCCAGGCGGTGGCATGTGCCGAGGCCGGGGTGTTCCTGATCTCGCCTTTCGTCGGCCGTATCTACGATTGGTATAAAAAATCTGAAGGCCGCGACTATGTGGGCGACGAAGATCCAGGCGTTCAGTCCGTCAGCCGGATTTACAACTACTACAAGACCCACGGTTACAAGACCGTAGTAATGGGTGCGAGCTTCCGTAACGCGGGTCAGATCGAAGCGTTGGCAGGCTGCGATCGCCTGACGATCAGCCCTGAGTTGCTCAGCCAGCTGGCACAGGAAGAAGGCACGCTGGAGCGCAAACTCTCCCCCGGACGCGCCTCCGAGCCGCGCATCAGCATGGATGAAGGCAGCTTCCGCTGGGGATTGAACGAAGATCCGATGGCGACGGAGAAACTGGCCGAGGGAATTCGCCAGTTCGCGCGGGATCAGGAAAAGCTTGAAGCACTCCTGCCAACCAAGCTGTAGCTCAAGACCGCTCCAACGCTGTAACGAGGTCGCGAAACGCCTCGCGGTTCGATTCGTTGAGGCTCATCAGAATACGGTGAGCCTCCAGCACCTTGCCCTTTACGATCTCCTCGGACTGATCCTGGCTTGGCAAATCGGCCAGTTGCTCAGGCGACGGCAGCGGCTGATCAACGATATTGAATACCTGATCGAAACCCATAGATTGCAACAGACGTGTGATGTCTTCATGGGTGGTAACCAATGTCGGCAGCATGCCGACCTTCTGCCGCGAAAGAATTGAAAGTTTGGCGAGCAGACCGAGCGTGGTGCTGTCGATGCTACGGCTTTCAGTGAGATCGATAACGATCGATGAGAAATTGCGCGAAGAGAAGATCTTCTCGATCGTTGCGTCCAGCGCCGAGCAAAGCGTCAGTCGGATCTCACCGACGAACTTGAGCACGAACGTGCCGTTCTGCTCAGCGAACTGGATCTTACCCGTGCTCATGCAAGGTTCCTGCTCAATACCAACAACGCGATGTCATCGGGCATATCCTCCAGATCGGCTAGGCCCAACACCCGCTGTAGCCCCACCAGCGTACCGCCTGCTTCGCGAATCAATCCGGGTAGCCCGGCCTCTTTATCTTTGAGGGTCTCGCCGGGCAAAAGGTCCAAAATGCCATCGGAAAGTAGCGTAAGACTGAAAGACTCAGGCAGTTCGATCTCGTAATTCTCGTAGGTGGCTTCGACGAACAAACCGACCGGCAAACCCTTTCCTTCGAGATATCTTGCAGCACCGTTGGCGTATAACACCGGCATTGGAAGGTGGCCGCCGATGCTGTAATGCAGCACGTTGCGCTCCTGATCAATCACCCCGCCCAGCATTGTGACGTGCTTGCCGAGCTTGCAGTTGATCAAGCCGCGATTGATGTGATCGAGCACCTCGGACGGCTTAAAAGCGCGTAATGCTCTGCCCCGTCGAGACTCGTAGAGCAACCGCGTGGTCATGAATTTGAGCAGGACGGTGACGAACGCTGAAGAGGCCCCGTGGCCGGATACATCCGCCAGGTAGAAGCCGATGCGGTGCTCGTCCACTCGAAAGTAATCGACAAAATCACCCGAGAGGTACAGAGAAGGAATTATCTGATGGGCGAACTGGAACTCGTCGAGGCTGCAGGGTGTGACCGGCAGCATATTCATCTGCACTTGTCGACCAGCATCCTGATCCTCCTGAAGAAGATGCAAGCTCGCCTGCAGGTCGCGGTTGGCCGTCTCCAGCTGTTCCCGGTAACGCCGGTTTTCCATGCGCAAGCGAGACCGATCAAGGGCACGACGGACCGAGTGCTCAAGCATCGCCAGGTCTTCAAGGGGCTTGATCAGATAGTCGGCAGCGCCCAACCGCAGAGCTTCGACCGCATCACTCATCACACCGGCACCTGACACTACAATTACCGGCAGGTCAGCCTGACGCTCACTGATCAGTCGGATGAGCTCCAGGCCATCCATCTGCGGCATACGCAGGTCGCAAATCACTAGATCAGGGTGCTCCGCGTCGAACAGCTCCACCCCTCGCGGTCCGTTAGGCGCCTGCAACACCTTGAAACCACTGTCATCCAGATAGGCAGCCAGGCTGGCTCGCACCACATCGTCGTCATCTATGATCAGCAGCGTCGCGCTTGGGTTATGCATGTTCCTACCAGGCGGTATCGCCAGGATGATTGGCGAAAGCATCGGCCCTGCGCGAGCGCCGGGCATGGGATCGTTTCAAGGCGCAGACGGTACTCCCATACGATCGGCGTTTCAAGCCAGGCGCGGTCGCTCCGCCCGTCCTTTACAGGCCGAATTGACGGGCGTTATAAGAACTGGCGAAACAAGAACTCAGAGGACGAAACAATGACCCAGCGAGATCGGGACTACAGTGAAAAACGCGATTTCATTCGCATGAATATCGAGACAGCCATAACCCTGACGCAGGGTGAACATTGCTACGAGGCAACCTGCCTGGACCTTTCCAGCACAGGGATGCAGGTGGTCGCAGCGACGAGTTTGCAGATGGGTGACAAGGTCCAGGTGCACATTCCTTCGGAACACAGCGAACTGAAGGGACTGGATGCCGAAACAGAAGTGGTGCGGGTCGGTAACCACGAAGACGGACGACAGAGCCTTGGGCTAGCGATCCTTTCAATGAAATGACTATCACTGAGGTGAAAACACTTCGGAACAACAAGGCGTGAAAAGACCGCTAGACCGCATCGGCTTGGCCAATGCGGTCTGCAGTAGACCTGTCAGAAATCGTCTTCGACCTGGCCATCCTGCGTGCGGAATTCGCGATTCTGCAGGTAGGCGTTGCGCACGAAGATATACCTGTCGCCGGTGATCATTTTTTCCGCAGATAGCAGACCGGCACGCATGTCCACGACGTTGACGGCGCGGGTCACGTTGCGTGTCGCCACATGGTCGATATGCGGATACGGCTGCAGGAAAGAGTCCGGCACGCGTCCAGCCGCATCGCGCACAGTGCTTGGCCCCAACAGCGGCAACACGACATAAGGGCCACTACCCAGACCCCACGCGCCAAGCGTCTGCCCAAAATCTTCATCGTTTTTCTGCAAGCCCATACGGGTTGCGACATCGAAGAAACCCAAGACGCCGAAAGTGCTGTTGAACAGGATACGGCTGGTGTCGATGCCCGCGTCACGAATCTTGCCCTGCAGCAGGTCATTGGTCAGAACCACGACATCACCGAGATTGCTGAATACATTGCCGATGCCGTCTTCGACAAAGTTTGGTGTGATCTTCTGATAACCCTGCGCAAGCGGCTTGAGCGTATAGGTATCGACCTTGTCGTTGAAGGTGAAGATCGCGCGATTCACGCCTTCCCAGGGGTCTTGCTCGGCTGCCTGGAGCGATGATGTGCCAAACACGGCGAGCGCCGCCACCAGCGTTAACCTGATGTAACCAACCCAATCCTTGCCGATGACTTGCATCGCGGCCCTCTCCTATTTCGAATGGGGGCAATTGCCCAACAAAGGACCGCAGTATAAAGCGATAACGGCCAGTTTCGGCAGCGGGCAGACACACGGAACGCCTACGGATTTTTGCAGACGCTTTGAGACTCAAAAGCAAGGACAAGCCCAGCACGCTGGTTTACCCTGCTCTCATCAAGCGCTGGCGAATTTGCCGTACGACAAACCAAAGAGGGTAGCAACATGCCGGAACACGATCTGCAGTCGCAGCTAGCAGAGCTGCGTAGTCAACTGGCCCAGGACACACCGCTTACTGAAGAAGAGCGCGCATCACTGCAGGTGATTGCCCATGACATTGAGCTGCGGCTTGCCAACCAAGGCGTAGTCGACCATCAGAACGATTCGCTGGTCGATGGCGTTAATTTGGCCGTCGAGCGTTTTGAGGTCAGCCACCCGAACACGGCAATGACACTGCGCAACATCATGCAGACCCTGGCGAACATGGGCATCTGAGCGAAACCTGCTCGGGCCATCAGAGCGTGAACGCGTTCACGCTCTCCTATCGCAACGGTTATTGCCGAACCAGCCTGCTATTGCCCGGCGATACAGGCTGAGTGCTGCGGTAGGGATTGATATCCAAACCGCCGCGGCGCACATAGCGCGCATGCACACTGAGTCGCTCTGGCATCAGCACGCGCTGCAAGTCGAGAAAGATCCGCTCGACGCACTGCTCATGAAAGTCAGCGTGCTGGCGAAAGCTCACCAGGTAGGCAAGCAGGCTAGCGTGATCCAGCGCGGCGCCACGGTATTCGACTACCACTGTGCCCCAATCCGGCTGCCCGGTAACCGGGCAGTTGGATTTGAGCAGATGGCTGTAGATGCGCTCGTCCACTTGACGTCCCGGGTCGCTGTTCAGCAGTTCGGGCCGCGGCGAGTCGTAGTGCAGGATCTCGATATCCAGATCATCGATACAGTATCCGTCTAGCGCTACCACCCCCTCCTCAGCCACTTCATCCAACGACCGCAAGCGAACGCTGACGTGCTTACCCGCTGCGGCTGTTAAATCCCGCGTCATCACCTCCAAAAGCGCTTCCCGACTCTCGAAAACCGATTGGTTCAACGAGTTGAGATAAAGCTTGAATGACTTGGATTCGATGATATTGGGCGAGTCGGCTGGAATGCTGAATTCACCAATGGCAACCACCGGCTTGCCGGACGGCAACAGCCAGGACAGCTCATAGCAGTTCCAGATATCGACGCCACCATAGGGTAAGGACTCGGCCGTCAGCCCTAGCTCGGCCCACTTCGGTGCGCGAGGAATGGGAAAAAGCTGCTCGGGACTGTACGTCGCGACATAGGCGCTGGATTTGCCCAGCGGCGACAGTTCGGCGGGGTGCTGCATAGCGGGAACCTGTACGAAAAATGACCGCAAGTGTAGCGGTTCCCGCGTGGTTTATCACCGCGCCTGATCATCGGGCCTATGACTGGCCGTCAGATCAAGCGCAACAACCACTGCCGATCGAAGTGCTTGGCACAATGGCTACTGGCGCATGCCTCGACCACTCTTGAGCAAATGAATGCACAACAGGTACATGAGCACTGCCGCCACGGCCATGAAACTGATCGCAATGCCGATACGGATGTCCGAAACCCCCAGGATGCCGTAACGGAACGCATTGACCATGTGCAGGATGGGGTTGGCCAGCGACAGCGTCTGCCAGAACGGCGACAGCAGGTTGATCGAATAGAACACGCCGCCCAAGTAGGTCAGCGGGGTCAGCACGAAGGTAGGAATGATCGAAATATCATCGAAGTTGCGGGCGTACACCGCGTTGATGAAGCCGCCGAAGGCAAAGATCGTCGACGTCAGTGTAATCACCAGAAGCGTCACGCCCAGGTGATGCACCTGCAGATCGGTGAAGAACATCGACAGCAGCGTTACGATCAACGCTACCGCCAGCCCTCGAGTAATGCCGCCCAGAGCGAAGCCAATCAGGATCACATGAGGCGAAACTGGCGAAACCAGCAGTTCTTCGATCGATCGCTGGAACTTGCTGCTGAAGAAGCTGGAAACCACGTTGCTATAAGAGTTGGTGATCACTGACATCATGATCAGCCCCGGCACAATGTACTGCATGTAAGTGAAGCCATCCATCTCGCCTATCCGCGCGCCGATCAGATTTCCAAAGATGACGAAGTACAGCACCATGGTGATCGCCGGGGGCAGCAGTGTCTGCGGCCAGATGCGTGTATAGCGGCGAATTTCGCGGTGGACGATAGTCTGCAACGCGACCAGATTGGGCCGGAATTCTGCGTTCATTTGGCCACCTTGGGCAGGTTGTTTTCCACCATCGAAACGAAAAGCTCCTCCAGCCGGTTGGTCTTGTTGCGCAAGCTCAGCACCTCAATGCCCTGCGCCGACAACATACGAAACAGGTCGGTCACGCCCTGGCTCTTGTCCACCTGCACCTCGAGGGTGTGATGATCAACCAGGCGCGCCGGATAGCTGCCAAGCTCTGGTGGCACCAGCTGCGACTCCTTCAAGTCGAGCAGGAAGGTCTCGACATGCAATTGCTTGAGCAACTCGCGCATGCTGGTGTTCTTGACGATCTGACCATGATCGATGATGCCGATGTTGCGGCACAGCTGCTCGGCCTCTTCAAGGTAGTGTGTCGTGAGGATGATGGTGATGCCCTCACGGTTGAGCTCGGTCAGGAACGACCACATCGAGCGGCGCAGCTCGATGTCCACCCCCGCGGTGGGCTCGTCGAGGATCAGCAGCCGCGGCCGGTGAATCAGCGCGCGGGCAATCATCAGCCGCCGCTTCATGCCGCCTGACAACATCCGCGAGGACACGTCACGCTTGTCCCACAGCCCCAACTGGTTGAGGTACTGCTCAGCGCGTTCCTTGGCAACTTTTGCCGGAATGCCGTAGTAGCCAGCCTGGGTGACAAGAATGTCGAAGGCCTTCTCAAACTGGTTGAAGTTGAACTCTTGTGGCACAACGCCCAGGCAGCGCTTGAGTCCCGAAGGATCGCGATCGAGGTCATGACCGAACACGTTGACCGTGCCTCCGGTCTTGTTGACCAGCGTGGAAAGGATGCCGATGGTGGTGGATTTGCCGGCACCATTGGGGCCCAGCAAGGCAAAGAAATCGCCTTCGGCCACGTCCAGGTCAATGCCCTTGAGGGCCTCGAAGCCGTTTCCGTAAACCTTGGTCAACTGCCGAATGGATAGAGCAGTAGTCATATAAGAACGCACGCAACACAGAGAGATTCAAAGTAGATAAGGGCACGCCGCGGCAATTGCAACGCCGAAATGCAAACCGCGGAGGCCACCAAGGTACACCGGGCTAAACAAACATGATGACCCGAAGCAGTCACTTAGAACTCGCCCGTCAAGGTTCGGTCATTATCTGAAACCAAACGCGTCGTCCTGTCTCTTCACCCCGCTTGCCACAAGAGCCTATGCTCAATTTGGACGCCATTCGCTCAACAAGGAAAACCCTATGACCCTGCTCTGGCTGCTCGTATTACTCATCGGCATCGCCGTGATTGCTCATTTACGGGTTTCCCCCGTTCCGGCGCTGGCCATTGTTGCTGCGTATTTGGTCCTCATGGGCGCAGCCGACGAGACGCCGACCTGGTTGATGGTCATCCTCTGGCTCATGCTCATTGCGATCGCGGTGCCCTTGCTCGTGACTGATTTGCGCATCAGATACTTCAGCGGCCCGATGTTCGACTGGTTCAAAAAGGTCCTGCCACCCATCTCCGACACCGAACGCGATGCCATCGACGCCGGAACGGTCTGGTGGGATGGACAGTTGTTCAGCGGCAAACCTGATTGGGACGTCCTGCTCGGCTATCCAAAGGCCGTCCTGACCGAGGAAGAACAAGCTTTCGTCGATGGCCCGACCGAAACCCTGTGCGCCATGGTCAACGACTGGGAAGTTGGCCAGCGCATGGACCTTCCCCAAGAGGCGTGGGATTACATCAAGGCCGAAGGCTTCTTCGCCCTGATCATTCCCAAGGAATACGGCGGCAAGGGCTTCTCGGCCTACGCCCACTCGCAGATCGTGATGAAACTGGCCACCCGCAGTGGCGACCTGGCGACAACCGTCATGGTGCCCAACTCCCTCGGCCCGGCCGAGCTGTTGATGCATTACGGGACCGACGAACAGCGCAACCATTACCTGCCTCGCCTGGCCAATGGCACGGACATTCCCTGCTTTGCCCTGACCGGCCCTTATGCGGGCTCCGACGCTGGCGCGATGAACGACAGCGGCGTCATCTGCCGCGGTGAATGGGAAGGCGAAGAAGTACTCGGCCTGCGCCTGAACTGGGAGAAGCGCTACATCACCCTCGGCCCGGTCGCCACCCTGCTCGGTGTCGCCTTCAAGACGTACGACCCTGAGCATCTCCTGGGCGATGAGGAAGAACTGGGCATCAGTCTCGCGCTGATTCCAACCGATACTGCTGGTGTCGAGATCGGTCGCCGTCACCTTCCCCTTGGCGCTGCGTTCATGAACGGTCCGAATTGGGGCAAGGATGTCTTCGTGCCGCTCGAAGCCATCATCGGCGGGCGCGACATGATCGGCAAAGGCTGGATGATGCTGATGAACTGCCTGTCAGTCGGGCGTTCGATTTCGCTGCCAGCGACAGGCGCCAGCGCGGCCAAGACCTGCAGCTATGTCAGCGGCCGCTATGCGCAAATCCGCGAGCAGTTCAACTTGCCGCTGGCAGCCTTCGAAGGTATTCAGGAACCGCTTGCGCGTATCGGCGGCAATGCCTGGTTGATGGACAGTGCACGAATCCTGACAGCCAACGCAGTCGACCTGGGAGAAAAACCCTCAGTGCTGTCGGCGATTCTCAAATATCACCTGACCGAACGCGGGCGCGAGTGCATCACCGATGCCATGGATATCCATGGCGGCAAAGGCATCATCATGGGCCCCAGTAACTACCTCGGCCGCATGTGGCTGTCGGCGCCCATTTCGATTACGGTCGAAGGGGCGAACATCCTCTCGCGGAACCTGATGATCTTTGGCCAAGGCGCGATCCGCTGCCATCCGTTCGTACTTCGCGAAATGGAGCTGGTTCATGAGCCTGACCGCGACGCCGCAATCAAGAAGTTCGATGGGTTGCTCATGCAGCACATCGGTTTCGCCGTCAGCAACACAGCCAGCACCCTGGTGCTCGGGCTGACGTTCGGTCTGTTCGGCAAGGCACCAGGCAACGACCTGACCCGCCCCTACTTCCGGGCGCTAGATCGGATCGCCGCCGCGTTCGCCATGCTCGCCGACCTGTCCATGATGTTGCTCGGCGGCGAACTCAAGCGTCGTGAACGTCTCTCCGCGCGGCTGGGCGACGTGCTCAGCCATCTGTATCTAGCATCCGCTGCGCTCAAGCACTATCACGACCTCGGCCACCCAACCGAGCAAGCGCCGCTGCTGCGCTGGGCGATGGAAGACTGCCTCTGCAAAGCGGAGCAAGCCCTGGCCGACACGCTGGCGAACTTCCCCAGCCGCTTGCTTGGCGGCGTGTTGAAAGTTCTGGTCTTTCCGTTCGGTGCCCGCCACAAGGGGCCATCCGATGCG
>CETJ01097034.1_pt1 | contig 23014 bp, 15 predicted proteins | sample 531341 | NCBI WGS metagenome assembly CETJ01 (sample SAMEA2622677, study PRJEB7988) | marine metagenome | isolation source: saline water (ENVO:00002010), including | reverse complement strand
ACCGTACCGGAAAGGTCAGGTGTTGCACTCAGTTTTTGCCGCCGCCGATCATAAGCGCAGCGATAGGTCCAGGACGCGATTGTTTCATCGTGCACAATACGAGGACCTTTCCAATATCGTTGCACAGTTAGTAACTCCAACGCGTCGCAAAACCCTTTTCAATCAGTTCTTTGGTTATCTTTTCCTCACCGGTCAATACGGCCTGTATAGCTGCCCATTTTACGCCCTTGACCACAAAGTCCATCACGCCGTTAGAGTGAAGCAGCAATGTCTTCGCTATATCATCTCTGTATAGCCTTGAGTCTTCTCTGAGCGGTAGCTCGTTTTCCCAAGAGGCCAGAAAATTTCGAAACTCATCGTCCAACGTCCAACGCTGAAGCTCCAAGATTTCGTAGCGGCGGCTGAGTTGAGCATCGACACTCAAAGCATTTTTTGCAGCTGAGGTGCCAAAAGCGATAATTGATAGTCGATAAGGAGCTCCTGACAATGCCTTGATCAAGAGCAGATTCCGCTCTTGCTCGCCTCTACTGACTGTAAGAGAAGATTGCATTTCATCTATAATCAGAGCTCTAATATTACTTTGACGTACGTATTTGACGATGTCTGGAGGCAAAAGTGCTCTCGTAGTTGCTCGCCCGGGTAAGATAGGCACACCTAACGCGCTCATAACGAGGTCGCTAAATTTGAGCATTCCGGGATTATCTGCCAAAGACATGAATCTAATTGCCTCACTTCGGTCTTTTGAAGACATTTTCAGTTCATTAATCAGCGCAGTTTTTCCGAACCCGCCCTCTCCGCACACAAGCATACATGGAGCAGGCTCTACATCCTTAAGCTTAAGAATATTATCTACCGTCTTAGTTATACTCTGATGTCTGGGGCAACTAATCCAAATATCGCGCCCAATCACCTCGATACGTTTCAAATCAGATGCGCCGCAATATTTCTCTCGCCTGGTTTTGCGTAAGCCTTCAGCCGTCATTGTCTATTCCTTAACCGGATAAATTGTTGGAATAAACTTGCGTCCGTCTAGCTCAGACGCATCACTAAGCTCCGCCTCGGAGCTCGGTCCTGGAATATAAGAATTCGCCAGCTCATAATTCTCTTTTTTTGCTTTGCTGACATTCCTCTTTCTGATCAGCTTTTCCGCTTCAAATCTAACAGCGTAACCTTGCTCACTGGTTAGCCAAGGAGGTTGCTTAGTAGGCTTGCTCGCCAGCATCACCTCTGCAAGGCTCATGTCCGGTCTGGTCATGCCATAATCAGCTTCTATATAATTGTTATCTATATACGCCCATATTTTTTTCATTTTGAAGGGATCATATTTAATGATTACATCTTTTCTGCCAACATGAAGCGCCAATGCCTGAGATGAATAAAAATTTCTTTTAAACTGAATTCCTCTGGAGGTGATGCTTCTCCGGTCTTCTGGCATAAAATCAAGCTTGAACTTAAACGGGTCAGCGATGAGGGGTGGGTAAATGGGGCTACCGTTATCGGTTTGGAAAGCTTCGAACCAAACGTTAGCGGGAGATCGGCCTTGAAGGCCTCTATGGGATGTATTGTGGTAAATCTCGATTTGCAGGGTCAGCCAAACTAATAGCCTAGGGAAAGTTACAGTGGCATTTATTTCGCCTTGAGGCCTTTGGCTGACACTCGACATAGTAGTCCCAGGTAGGGAGTGTACTTTTCGCATCAATGTCCCAATGACACGCTCCACAATACCACCCCAATGTTTTTTCCCTATGGGTCGCCATTCTACCCGAATATTATTTAGGGAGCAGGCTCGTACAAATTTTGAACTACGAAATTCAACAGCATTATCAACAAATATCAACTCTGGTTTGCCATAGAAAGGGTAAGTTGCCGAGCTTGCTCCGATCGCATTTAGAAAGCTAGCTTTTGTAAAGCACGCCATCGATAACGCTGCTGCAACTGATACCGCCGATGGCGGATGTAGAGCAAGATAAAAGCCTAGTATTACTCGTGTATAGCTGTCGATCACGACCGTGAGCCAAGGTCTCACTGCACGCTCACCGTCTTCGGTACCTGCCAATAATATATCGACTTCCGTGTGATCAATCTGCACTTGTTCCAGCGGGCGAGATAATACTAACTTACCGGTTTTGAGCCCTAACTTTTCCTTGGCATAATCAGCGCCGTGGATCGCGGTCATTTTCTCGAGCGGACTGAGCTTTCTAACCCTACGCTGCACGGTGCTCAGGCTGGGCGGGGATAATTCTAATCGCCTGCACTCTTCAATTATACTGAGGTGAATTTTTTTTACTGTAGCGCCTTTCCCTCTATAATTTTTTGAAATTGCGGCATCCATAACTGCCTCAACCGGCGCCTGTAATGCGCTAAGACCCAACTTTCTCCCTTTTTTATTCGCCAGTAAAGCCATGACGCCGTCCTCCTTTGCGAAGCTACGGCGAAGTTTGTAAATTGTGGATACTGATAGATCGAGTTCTTCGGCTGCTTGAGATACGGTTATTTCATTATTGACACACTTGTTTAGTACCACATACCTCTTTTGAGCGATCTCTGCACTTTCGATAGAGGTATCGTGAAATCTGTACATTGCTTCCGAAAGTCGCGGCTTCGGAACTGAATCTTTCTCGGACAAATTAATGAGTTCTATTTCATCAATCGTAAGAACATGGCGGGATCTATCCTTTTTTAGCTGAATTTCAACCTTTCCGTTAGGCATAAGCTTATTGACGAAAGCCAGCGCTCCCAACGCGATTACAGGCATTCCCTCGGCCAAGGTGATTTCCATACCTTCTCCCGTGCTATCAACGAACCGAATACGCTTTCGGCAGAAGTCATAGAATGCGCTAGAAAAGCTGTAATCGGAGCTGATTTTCCAGCATTCAGTGAGTTTTTTATAAGATATATCGGAAAATCAATTACTTATCGGCGTGGCTAATTTCGTGACTCACCACAGTCGGGTTGATGTGTACGGTACGGCGCAGTTTGTTCAGACCCAGTTTGTGCTTCATCGCCAACACGAACACGGCAAGTGTTTCACTCGCGCCATCCCCGACAAGCGTGACGCCAATGATGCGGTCACGCCCGCGTTCGGTGAGCACCTTCAGGAAGCCGCTGTTACCAGCGCTCATCTGTGCCGCCTCGAGCGAATCGAGGTCGAGCATGGTCACCTCGTATTCCACTTCAGCCAACTTTGCCTGGGCTTCAGTTAGGCCCACGCTTGCAATCTCGGGTGAAGTAAAGGCCACACGGGGGACCACTCTGTCGCTGACCATGAAACGGCGGAATCCGGAAAATAAACCATTGGCGGCGGCGTACCAGGCGTGGTGTTTAGCGCTTTGAAACGAGCTGTCCGGACCTGCCACTGCGCCCACGGCATAGACGTTCGGGTAGCGCGTAGCGAGGTATTCGTCCACTTCCAGACTGCCGTCCTCGCGAATGTTCAACTCCAGCCTTTCCAGCCCTAGATCGTTCAGGTGGGCTTTGCGTCCCAACGCCAGCAGCACCTGATCGAACGGAAGCGAACGTTTTTGCTCATCAATCAAACAGTCCAGGCGGCGCTCGTTCTCGACCAATTCGAAACGCTGTGGTGAGACCTTCAATAGAACCTCAACCCCATCGGCGCGAAGGGCGTCATGGACAGCCTCGCGTGCCTCTGGCTCAGCGGCAGCCAACAACATCTCGCCTTTGACGGCCAGCGTCACCTGACAGCCGAGGCGCTGAAACGCCTGGGCCAGCTCGCAGGCATTGGCTTCGCCTCCAATGATCAGCAGCCGCTCTGGCCGTTGCTGCAAATCCCAGACGTTCTCGCAGGTCAGCGGCTCGACGTCTTCCAGGCCCGGTATAGGCGGGATGACGGGCTGGCTTCCCGTAGCGATGACGATAGCGCGGCTGCAAAGGGTGCGATCGCCTACCTGAACCGACCAGGGTGACGTCATCTGGGCTTTACCCCGGATCATCTCAACACCGGTGGCCTTGCAAGATTCTGCCGTGACCTGCTCGTGCGCCTCGTCCAGCGTGCGGCGCACCTGTGCCATGACTTCAGCAAAGTCGACTTCGGTGTGCAGGCGAATGCCCAACGTACCGCCCTGGCGCAGCTCGTAATTCATGTTGGCTGCCCTCATCAGCGCCCTCGCCGGAACGCTGCCACTGTGCAGCGCTGCGCCGCCAAGGCGCTCGCTCTCGACCAATGCCACCCTGGCCTTCATCGACGCTGCAATCCGAGCCGCGGCCAGGCCGCCGCTGCCGCCACCGACGACCAGCAGGTTGTGCTCAAAACTCTTCGGCTTTTGCCAACCGCTATAGACCTTGCGCGCCTTGTAGAGCGTCAGCAGCTTGGTCGCGGCCAGCGGAAATATGGCAAGCAAGGCCAGCGTCCCTATCAAGCTCGGCGAGAGAATGTCGGAAATTTCCCGAATGCGCGCGAGTTGCCGTCCGGCACCTACGTAGATCGCGTGCCCAGGCAGCATGCCGGCCTGGGTAGTCCACCAGAACGTCCACATGCTCACGCGCGTAAGACCGAGCGCAGGATTCAATAGAACGAAGGGAACGAGCGGAATCAACCGCAGCGAGAACAGGTAAAAGGCGCCATCCCGCTCGAGTCCCCGATTGATACTCGCAATCTGTTTGTTGAATCGCCTCTGAACCCAGTCGCGTAACAAAAACCGGCTGATGAGCATAGCGACCAGCGCGCCGATATTGCTGGCGAAGGAGACCATCAAGGTTCCGCCAACTAGGCCGAACAAGGCTCCGGCGAGGAGCGTCAGCACCACGGTGCCGGGGAACGACATGACCGTCAGCGCTACGTAAGCGGCAAAAAACACCGAACCGGTCCACCAGGGGTGCGCCTGAACCTCGTCTCGAAGCGCCCCGCTCTTCGCCTGGATCATTTTCAGCGTCAGGTATTGCTCAAGATCGAACCAGAGAAAACAAGCTGCCGCGACCACGAAAGACAGCACGATCAGCCAACGAGTGAGCTTCATGGATGGCAGTGCTCCGCGGCACGGCTGAAGCATATGCTGCTGACAGACGGACAGGTGAGACGAGCCCGAGGCATCGATAGCCTTGGCTGGCAGTCGCAAGGGAAATGGCAAATCATCGGAAAAACTCTAACCAGGGCCTTTAGTTGGAGCTGACTGGTCCAAGGATGTTCCGAACTAGCCGACGATCAGCCCGAGCGAGTCACCTCATGCCCAGCTGCACCCGCATCTCATCGGAGATTTGCTGGTCCGCCTCGTCGATGCCTGCCCACGGGTCGTCATCGCCCTGCTCTTCCAAACGAGGAATGAGGTTGCGGATGGTCCAGATATTGGCGCCTTTGAGATCCGCCAGTTCATCTCGATGGATAGGCACAGAGACGGCGAGCCCTTCGCGTGCCCGCACTGAATAAGGCGCGACGGTGCTCGCGCCCTTACTGTTACGCAGGTAGTCGATAAAGATGCGCCCGACTCGATTCTTCGGCCCGCTGACTGCAGAAAAATGCTGGGGCATCAATTTCGCCATGTACTGGGCAATAGCCTGGCTGAACGCTTTTACTTCTTTCCAGCTGTGTATCGGCTTTAGCGGCACCATGATGTGCAAACCCTTACCACCGCTGGTTTTCAGGTAGGACTGCAGTCCGATTTCATCAAGTAGGGTTTGAGTCAGCTGAGTGGCTTCGACCATGCGCTTCCAGGGCAGCGCGGGGTCAGGATCGAGATCGAGCACGAAGCGATCTGGGTGATCAAGCACCGGCGCCACGGCATTCCAGGTGTGCAGTTCTATAGTGCCCATCTGTGCCGCGCTGATGAGCGCTTCGGCGGTGTCGATGGTCATCAATTCTGCATGGTTGGGAAACAGCGAAGTGTCCAGTTGAGTGATATGCGGGATGCTCAGCTTCTCGGTGTGCTTCTGAAAAAACAGCTCCCCGTCGATTCCCTCTGGAGCGCGGACCAACGCAAGCGGACGCTGCGTCAGGTGCGGCAACGCCCAGGGCGCGACCTCGGCATAGAAGCGCGCCAACTCCATCTTTGTCGCACCGATCGACTTGTCGATGATGCGCTCGGGATTGGAAATCTTGATTCTGCCGCCCGCCGTATTCGGGGCCAGGTTGCTTTTTTTAGGCTTCGCGGTGCCGGTTGCCTTGGCCGCTATCGCTGCGCGTTCATGGGTGATGGCTTTGGCCGGTTTATCCGAGCGCAGGCCATGAAAGACGGAATGGCGAACCACGCCCTGGCGGGTCATCTCCGCATAAGCGACCTCGCACATCAGCTCGGGCTTTAGCCAGTGCGCGCCGCGAACATCGGCGGCGGGCGGTGCTTTGGCTAACGGACTTTCATCGACCTCTAGCGGCTTGAGCTTGGCGTGCAAGCTTTCCAGCGTGGCGTGGTTGAAGCCTGTGCCCACCTTACCGGCGTACAGCAACCGACCTTGCTCATCGTGAAGGCCCAACAGGAGCGCGCCGAACCCGCTGCGTGCGCCCTTGGGGTCGGTGAAGCCGACGATGACGAACTCCTGCCGATTCTTGCACTTGATCTTTACCCAGCTGTTGCTACGCCGGGAAACATAGGTGCTACCTGCACGCTTGCCGATCAGCCCTTCAAGCTTCATCTGGCATGCGCTTTCAAGCATGCTCTCTGGCTGATCCGTAAAGTCAGCGGAATAACGCAGCAACTCGCTCTCATCAGCATCCAGTACTTGATTCAGGGCAACCCGGCGTTCCTCCAACGCAACCTCGCGCAGGTCCATGCCATTCAGATAGGGCATATCGAACAGGTAATAGATGATGCTGCCGCTGCGCCCAGCTTCGAAGGCGTTTTGTAGTGCCTGGAAATCCGGAGTGCCGTCTTCATCGGGCACTACTACTTCGCCATCGAGCCAGGCGGACTCCAGACCCAGCCCGGCCAGCGCTTCGGCTTGCTGTGGCATCTTGTGCGTCCAGTCATGGCCGTTACGCGTGAAGAGCTGGACCTTGCCAGACTCGATGCGCGCCATGATGCGATACCCGTCGAATTTGATTTCATAGCGCCAGTCACCATCAGGCACCGACTCAACCAGCGTAGCGAGCTGCGGTTTCAAGCTTTCCGGTAACGGGGCCTGTTTGGCGCCGGACAGCGTCGCGTTTGGTTCATCTTTGCGGCTGCGCCGACGAGCTGGCGTCTTGACGGCTTTGGTTGCCGCCGGGGGCTTGGCTTTACCTCGCTTGCGAGGAATCAGGGTTCGATCGCTCAGCACACTGTCTGGCTGCTCTTCGACGATGTTGTAATCGCTCTCTGGCCTGGCCGCATCATCATTGGATTTGATCAGAAACCACTGTTCCTTCCCCCCCTCCATGCGGGTGCGAACCAGATTCCAGGTACCGCTGAGTTTTTCCCCTTCAAGGCTGAACTTGAGCTTGCCTTTGCGATAACCCTCTTGCGGATCTCCCTCCGGAACCCAGACGCCACGATCCCAGACGATGACATCGCCCGCGCCGTAATGTCCTTTCGGGATAGTGCCTTCGAACGTTGCGTATTCGAGGGGATGATCTTCGACATGAACGGCCAGGCGGCGGGATTTCGGGTCGAGCGACGGTCCCTTGGGAACAGCCCAACTTTTCAGCGTTCCGTCGAGTTCCAGTCGGAAGTCATAGTGCAGCCGAGTCGCGTCGTGCTTCTGGATGCAGTACTGCAGCGCATGGGCTTTGCGGCGTTTGCCAGTACCGTTCTCGCCGCCAGGCTCGGGGGTCGCGGTGAAGTCGCGCTTTCGGTTGTATTCGTCCAAGGCCATGGCAGCGACTCCATTATCGTTTTGATCAAGCTGCGCGCCTTCTGCCAAGCGGTTGCGCTAGGGTGTTTACATCTCGGCAAGGCCTGCTAGCGTTTGTAGAAGTTGAAAAACCTAGGCTGCGCCACCTCGGCGCAAGCCACCCACATGCGGACATCGATGGGAGGAAGGATCATGGGTACACGTCTATCTCTGCCCACCATAGAGAACATCCTTCGCGACTATCTCCACCCTTTCCGCTGTGATTGCCATGCGCAGGAAGACAGTCATCTCACCGTGCGGCTCTATGAAGACACCGCTGACGGTGAGGAACTCACCGTGTTCGGCATAACCGACGATCAATGCCGGGATGCCGCAAACCTCGTCCGCCTGGCGCAGGAACTGCGCTTTGAACTCTACGCGACGCGCAGTGGCATGCCGGTCGCTGCGGATGTCGCCAATGTTGTCGGCGGCTAGCCATTCGGCATCGCAGCACCGACAACCAGGGCGGCCTGCTCTATCAGCGCTTCGCTTCGGTATGCGGTTCGGCAGCTCGGGTCAGATAGGCCTGGGTCAGCTCGGCCAGGTGGCTGCGCATCCACTCGGCCATTGCGACTTCCTCACCGAGGATGCGTGTGCAGACGTCAGCAGTTTCGGTGTCGCCAACCGCCTTGGCTGCAGCAATGAGGATCTCGTATGAGGCGATCTCAAGGTTCTCGAAGACGTAGCCCATCTGCGCGCCTTTGACGATTTCGTCATTGACCATCATCCCGCCCATGGCCTGCCCCATCGCCATCATCTTGCCGCCCAGGTCCTTGAAACCTGAGTAGGACTTGTCGTAACGCTGCAGGCAGCTTTCGATCAGCTTCGCCTGATTTTGCGTTTCGGTGATGTGCTGCTCGATCCGCGCCTTGAGCTGCGGATAATGCTCGATGCGGCTGGCCTGCTTGTTGAGCATGGTTTCTGCCTGCGCTTCCATGGCATGCGCGTCGCGAAGCCATTCGATCAATCGTTCAATGCGGACGTCATTTCCCGTCTGAGCGCTTTGCATGTTTCTCTCCCACTGGTTTGGATAGCTATCAGGGCGTTATCGCTGCCCCCTTGTTATGTGTGAGAGATGGCAGGCCAGCAAGGTTCCGCGGACCCGACTGGCTGCACTGCCATGAACTTTGCATAGGGCAACCAGTCCCTCATGCAACGGATTAGACGGAGCTGACCTCATCGAATTTCTAGATCCCCTCCTCCAGTGGGAAAACTACATCACCGAACCGGCGCTACGCACGCTTCTGGCATCCGCCTTCGTCGTGGTCTTGCTCAGTGTATTCAGCCGAGTGCTGACGGCCGTGATGCTGCGGCTGGGCCGCGGATTTCTGCTTACCAAAGCTGTCTCGGAGCAGCTGGAAAAGCCCATCCGCGTCTTGCTACCGCTGCTGGGCCTGCAAGCTGTGCTGGCGGCGGCCAGTGACGACCTGGCCTTGATCAGTCTCGCTCGACGCCTCACTGCGTTGGTCATGATTGCCTGCTTCACCTGGCTGGCCATGCGACTGATGCGAGGGCTTGAACAGGCCGTACGACTTAGAAACCCCGTCGACGTCAGCGACAACCTGCGTGCGCGCCAGATCCAGACGCAATCGCGGGTGCTGTTGCGGACGCTGAGCTTCTTCATCCTCTTGATCGGTGCCGCCGGAATGCTCATGACGTTTCCGGGTGCTCGCCAGTTCGGCGCCAGTCTGCTGGCCTCGGCGGGTCTCGCCGGCCTGGCCGTCGGCTTCGCTGCGCGCCCGGTGCTGGCCAACCTGATTGCCGGTATACAGATCGCAATCACCCAGCCAATTCGTCTGGATGACGTGGTGATCGTCGAAGACGAGTGGGGGCGGATCGAGGAAATAACCGGCACCTACGTGGTGGTGCGGATCTGGGATGACCGCAGGCTGGTGGTTCCTCTGCAGTATTTTATCGAGAAGCCCTTCCAGAACTGGACACGCCGTAATTCCAGCATCATCGGCTCAGTGTTTCTCTGGGTCGATTACTCGCTGCCACTGGAGCCCGTGCGCGAGGAGCTGCGCCGCCTTTGCCGTGAGGTGCCTGAGTTATGGGACGGGCGCGTGATCGTGCTGCAGGTAACCGATACCAGCGAGAAGTCAATTCAGGTGCGGGTGCTGGTCAGTTCGCCAGATTCATCGCGCGCCTGGGACCTGCGCTGCCACCTGCGCGAGGCGTTGATCAACTTCATCCAGCGCGAGTATCCCGGCTGCTTGCCGCAGCTGCGCGCGGATCTCAACGTGGGCCGGAAGGCAAGTGTCGAACATTCCGTTCCCGACCATATCGAGCCCGAACGTCAGCCGCCGGTGTGACCACAGGAGTCATGCCGGCTGTGCTGCAATATGGGGCGTTACGTTGCGAACTGTCGTCTGTCGGTGCGCGGAGGCAGTCACCGCGAAGTCATTCGTGCTCGCGCAGTTTACGTACCAGCTGTTCGTATTTGCTCGGCAACTGCTCTAGCCCGTAGCGAGCTGCCTGTTTACGAATGGCCACGCGATCACCTTCGAACTGAACGGTCTCGCTGATGCTTACTTGGCGCTCCCCTTGCATCAGTGCATAGGCGTAACACTGTGTACCGCCGGCATCCTCTCCGCTGTCGTCGGCCACACCGGTGTTTGCAATGGCGATATCGGCAACGCTGGCGTTCAGCGCGCCGATGGCCATTTCGGTGGCGACCTCTTCGCTGGTAAGGCCAAAGGTTTCGATGGTTTCGAAACTGACGTGCAACAGCTGGTTCTTCGCCTTTGGCGAGTAGACAACGAATCCGCTGTCGAGCGCTCTGCCACAGCCCGGAATGTCGCCTAACAGGGAGGCCATCAGGCCACAGGTGCAGGATTCCGCAGTGGTCAACATCATCTGTTTGTCACGAAGAAACCGCACGATTTCAGCAAGGTCTTGCATGGTCTTGACTCCGGCTTTCGTCTTGAAAAAAGCTGACTTGAGTCAAATTTCCGAGGCAATACCCAAGGGCAAAGTTCCAAGCTTCAGTATTCCGCCTAAAGGCGAGAACTATTTCACGGCGTGCCGGTCTTGTTTCAGGGTAGGGCCAACGCAGCTCTACGCCGCTCCTCACGCGGCCTCAATACAGAAAATTCAGCTTTGTCGTGCTCATGGTTTGCGGCGCCGCGGTGGTGCTGCATGGAAGAAACGTGCTTGTAGCAGGCTTGGCAAAGAGGCCGGCCGCTTGGGGAGAGGTAAATTATGAGTATTGCTGCTGTGAACGCCCGGCCTGTCAGCTTGAATATCGCACAACGCCTGGCACCGCCAGCAGAGCGACCCCTGCTGCAATTGCGCAGCACGCAGGACGACAAGAAGAAAATACTTTTCGTGACGTCCGAGTTGACCGATCTGGTCAAGACCGGCGGCCTGGCCGACGTGTCTGCAGCCCTCCCCCGAGCCCTGAGTGATCTACACGACGTGCGCGTGCTCATCCCCGGATATACCCAGGTGATGCAGTGCGGCGAACCGATACGAATTGTCGGCAGCGTAATCTCCCACGCTGACCTGCCGCCGAGCCGCATCGGCCGGCTAGACATGCCTGACGGCCTGATCATCTACGTGGTGATCTGCCCGGAACTCTACGAGCGTGACGGCCTGCCGTATGGCGATGAGCATGGCCAGGACTGGCCGGATAACCCGGTGCGCTTTGCCCGTCTCTGCATGGCAGCGACCGATATCGCCGATGGCACGGCGGGCATTCGTTGGACACCCGATCTGGTCCACGCCCATGACTGGCCGACGGGTCTGACTCCTGCCTACATGCACTGGCGCGGGCTTACCACGCCGAGCGTTTTCACCATTCACAACCTGGCGTACCAGGGCAACATCGATATGAGCCTGCGTCGCTCTTTGGCCATTCCTCTGGAAGGCTGTGGTCCCGAGCGCATGGAGTTTTATGGCTCGCTGTCGCTGCTCAAAGCCGGCATCGCCTATGCAAACCATGTGACCACCGTCAGCGCGACCTATGCCGAGGAAATCACCACGCCCGAATTCGGTTGCGGCATGGAAGGTTTCCTCAGCATGAAGGCACGCCAAGGCCTGCTCAGTGGCTTGCTCAACGGCATCGAAGAAAGCTGGGAGCCGCGCAGCTGTTCTCATCTGGTCAGCCCGTTCGGCCCGAACGATTGGTCCGGCAAACAGGCCAACGCGGCGCACGTGCGCGAACTGTTCGAGCTGGACGCAGGTGATGGCCCGCTGTTCTCGGTGGTGTCTCGCCTGGTGCACCAGAAAGGCATCGACCTGACCATCGCGGTTGCCGAAACCATTGTGGAACGCGGCGGCCAGTTGGCCATCCTGGGTCGTGGCGAGCCACATATCGAAGACGAGGTTCGCCGCCTGGTCGAGCGTTTCCCCGGCCGTGTCGGCGCGCATATCGGCTTCAACGAAACCGACGCACGGCGCCTGTTTGCCGGCAGTGACTTCCTGCTCATGCCATCGCGCTACGAGCCGTGCGGCCTGAGCCAGATGTACGCACAGCGCTTCGCGTCTTTGCCGATAGCCCACCGCACGGGCGGCCTGGCGGACAGCATCGACGACGGCGTTACCGGGTTCCTCTTCGGCGAAGCCACCGTCGACAGCTATCGCGGCGCAGTCGAACGCGCCTTGGCGGTGCATCAGAACGCCCAATTACTCAATGCGATGCGCTGCCGTGCCATGAGTGGGGGATTTTTCTGGAGTCATGCGATCGAACCCTATGACCGGTTGTACCAACGCCTGCTGGGCGGACGACGCGAGGTCAGTGCCACTATCTAACGAGGTTGATCAATGCAGAATAGGCCTGCCCGCAACGGGCAACACGGACCGGTGCTACTGGAAGAATCCCGTACCCGGTTCAGGCTCTGGGCACCGGACGCGCAAAGCGTCAGCCTGGTGATCATTGGCGGCGCTACGCTGCCAATGCAGGAAGGTAAAGACGGCTGGTACAGCATCGAGGCAGATGTCGGCGCCGGCACGCAGTACAGTTTCCTCATCGACGATGAACTTCAGGTGCCCGACCCTGCGTCCCGGGCACAGTCTGCCGATGTGCACGACCCGAGCGTAGTCGTCGATCCTGCAGCCTATACGTGGCGCAACGCGGATTGGCCGGGCCGTCCCTGGCACGAAACTGTGCTCTACGAACTGCACGTTGGCAGTTACGGAGGCTATGCGCGGATCGAGCAGCGTCTTCAGGCGCTGGCGGATCTCGGCGTGACTGCCATCGAGTTGATGCCGCTCGCCGAATTCCCCGGCGACCGCAACTGGGGCTACGACGGCGTTCTGCTCTACGCGCCGGAAGCTTCCTACGGCACACCCGATCAGCTCAAGCACCTGATCGACACCGCTCATGGTCTGGGGCTGATGGTGTTCATCGATGTGGTCTACAACCACTTCGGGCCGGACGGGAATTACCTGCACAGCTACGCCAAGCACTTCTTCCGTCACGACCAGCAGACGCCCTGGGGAGACGGCATCGATTTCCGTCGTCGCGAAGTGCGCGATTTCTTCATCGATAACGCCCTGATGTGGCTGATGGACTATCGCTTCGACGGGCTGCGCATGGACGCTGTCCACGCGATTCCAGACCCGACCTTCCTGCCCGAATTGGCCGAACGCGTGCGTGCGGAGGTTGAGCCCGGTCGCCATGTGCATCTGGTGCTGGAGAACGAACACAACCTTTCCAGCCTGCTCTCCGATGACTTCACCGCTCAGTGGAACGACGACGGTCATAACGTGCTGCACACCCTGCTCACCGATGAGAGCCAGGGCTACTACGGCGATTATCACAACGATTCGACCGGCAAACTGGTGCGTTTTCTCGGTGAAGGCTTCGTCTATCAAGGGCATGAGAATCGCCGTGGTGAATCGCGCGGCGAGCCAAGCGGTCACCTCCCCCCGACCGCCTTCGTCCTGTTTTTGCAGAATCACGACCAGACCGGTAACCGTGCCTTCGGCGACCGGCTGATCAACCTGGCGCCACCCGATGCACTGAAAGCGGCGACGACCGTACTGCTGCTTTCGCCCATGGTGCCACTGCTGTTCATGGGCGAGGAATGGGGCGCGCGCGAGCCCTTCCTGTTCTTCACCAGCCATCACGGCGAGCTGGCCGACGCCGTGCGTGAAGGTCGCCGGGGTGAATTCGCGGAATTTGCCGAATTCGCCGACGAGCACACCCGTGAGCGTATACCCGATCCAAACGCGGTCGAGACGTATGAGGCCTCCAAACCTGACTTCAGCAAGCGCGACGAGCCTGAGCACGCCGAATGGCTGAGCCTGTACCGCCATCTGCTGCAGCTTCGCCACGCCGAAATCGTGCCGCGGCTGGAAGGCTCGCGATTCCTCGGCGCTGAGGCCCTGGGCGAAAGCGCGGCTTTGGCTCGCTGGCAACTGGGTGACCGCCGCGAGTTGCGCCTGGAACTCAACTTGAGCGGCAACGACCTTGCCGTTACGCCCGCTGCCTCGACTGCGCGATTGCTGCACAGCAGCCGTGAAGGCGATTCAGGCGGCACCGACACATTACCTGCGCGAACCGCCAGGATGTATTTGCTCGAATCAGCAGGAGTGTCTTAATGAGCGATGAACGACTGAACCGCCTGGCCAAGGCGGCTGGCCTGTCCATCGAATGGGTTGATGCGGATGGCAAGGATCAACGGGTCAAACCGGAGGTCTTGCGTGCCGTGCTCGGCGGGCTGGGGCTGCCAGCCACCAGCGACGAGGAGATTGAACGCAGCCTGGAAAAACTCGACGCCGGCTCAGGCGCGGCCAGTGTGCCGCCGCTGCTGACGCTGGATCAGGGCGCGCCGCTGGACCTCAGCCAGTACTTCGAGCCATCGGCACCTTACTGCCTGACCCTCGAAGACGGTAGCGAGCAGGACGGAAGCCTGAATAGCCAGTCGCGTCTTGCGGCCATCGATACGCCCGGCTATCACCGGCTGAGTATTGCTGACCAGCAGCTTACGCTGGCCGTCTCCCCAGCAGCTTGCCCCAGCGTAGAAGACGTGGCTGGCCTTGGAGCCTGGGGGGTTACGGTGCAGCTCTATGGATTGCGTCGGCCCGGTGATGGCGGGCTCGGCGATACCCAGGCACTTGAAGCGATTGCGCGCAATGCAGCTGCACATGGGGCCGACGCGCTGGGCATCAGCCCGGTGCACGCGATGTTTACCGGCAACAGCGGCCAATACAGCCCGTATTCGCCTTCCAGCCGGCTGTTCTACAACATTCTGCACAGTGCGCCTGGCACCGTGCTGGGTGAGAAGCCGCTGCGCATGGCAATCGAGTCCTGCGGGCTTGCTGATGAGCTGCAACGCCTCGAGGCGCTCGACCTGATCGATTGGAGCGCAGCCTCGCAAGCCCGCCAGTGCCTGCTGCGCACGCTCTACGAGGATTTCGCCACCGGCGGTAACGCGCAGCAGGCGGACTTCGACAGTTTTCGCGAAGCCGGCGGCGAAGCACTGGAAAACCATTGTCGCTTCGAGGCCTTGCACGCAGCCCTCCTCGGCCCAGAAGGTTTCCCACAGCACTGGCGCGACTGGCCCGAGGAATACCGCACGCCCCAAAGCGCCGCCGTTGAACAGTTCGCACAGGAAAACGCCTCCGAGGTCAGCTATTACGCTTTTTGCCAATGGCTGATCGCCCGTGGGCTTGAGCGCGCACAGATTGCCGCCTGCAGCGCTGGAATGAAGATCGGCCTGATCAGCGACCTGGCCGTGGGTGCCGACGGGGGTGGCAGCCAGGCGTGGAGTCGCCAGGATGAAGTGCTGGCGGCGCTGAGCGTGGGTGCACCGCCCGATGTCATCAATCGTCAGGGCCAAAGCTGGGGGATCTCAGCGTTCTCCCCATGGGGCCTCAAGGCACACGGTTATCGCGCGTTCATCGAAATGGTTCGGGCCAACCTGGCGCATGCCGGCGGCATACGCATCGACCATGTAATGGGTTTGATGCGTCTGTGGGTGATGCCCGCAGGTGCTGGCCCCACCGAAGGCGCCTACCTCAATTACCCCTTTGACGATCTGTTGCGTCTGCTCACGCTGGAGGCCTGGCGGCGCAACGCTGTGGTGCTGGGCGAAGATCTCGGCACGGTGCCCGAAGGGCTGCGCGACAAGCTGGCGGCACGAAAGCTGCTGGGCATGCGCGTGCTGTTTTTCGAACGCGACAACAACGGCACTTTCAAGCCACTCAATGAATGGCCAGACAGCGCAATCGCCACGTCGACCACGCATGACCTGCCGACAATCGAGGGCTGGTGGACAGCCCATGACATCGACTGGCGTATCCAGGTCGGCCAGCACCGCGAGGACGAACGCCCCGCACAGCTGGAGGAACGCGAACGCGAGCGTGGCGGGCTGCTGAGGCTGTTACGTGAATACGCGCCGAGCATCGAGGGCGACCTCACCGATCCAGACGTACTCGCCGACGCTTGTGCCGTCTTCCTCGGCCGCACGCCGGCTCCGCTGGTGCTGTTCCCGGTCGAGGACGCCCTGGGCCTGCTCGAACAACCGAACCTGCCCGGCATCATCGACACCCATCCGAACTGGCGCCGACGCTACCCCAGCGACAGCGCCACCCTGCTTGATGACCCCGCTTGCTCGCACCGCCTGGAGTTGCTCTCCAGCGCGCGCAAGCAGGCCACTGGAAGTAAACATCGATGAGAGACCTTAGCGCCACGTTGCGACTGCAGTTCCATCGTGACTTCACCCTCGACGATGCCACCGCTCTGGTCGACTACTTTGCCGACCTTGGTATCAGCCATCTGTACGCGTCCCCGCTGCTGACGGCACGGCCCGGCTCAATGCACGGCTACGACGTCATCGACCCGACCCGTATCAATCCGGAACTGGGCGGTGAGCCAGCACTGCGAAGACTGGTCGATGCCCTGCGCGCCAAGGGCATGGGCCTGATACTGGACATCGTCTCCAATCACATGGCGGTTGGCGGCTCAGGCAACGCCTGGTGGCTCGACGTGCTCGAGTGGGGGCGCCGCAGCCCCTATGCCCAGTTTTTTGACATCCAGTGGAACTCTCCCGATCCACTGCTCGAAGGCCAACTGTTGGTGCCCTTCCTTGGCAGTGACTACGGCGACGCGCTGCAGGAAGGCAAGATTCCTCTGCGCCTGGATATTGAAAATGGCGCTTTTTACGCCGAGCACTACGAGCACCGCTTCCCCATTTCGCCGCCCACTTACGGTGAGATCCTGCGCCTGACCGATCAGCCTGAATTGCGTAGCCTTGCGCAGCATTTCGATGCGCTGAAAACCGAGCCGGCGCCTTATCAGACCGCACGTGAATTGCGTGCGGACCTGGCCCGCCTGCTGGAGGACAGCAATACCCGGCAGACGCTGGAACAAGCGCTCAGACACTACGACTCGACCACCGAGGAAGGCTTCAAACGCCTGCATGGTCTGCTCGAACGGCAGAACTATCGCCTCGCCAGCTGGCGTACCGCGGGAGACGACATCAACTGGCGGCGATTCTTCGACATCAATGAGCTGGGCGGTCTGCGTGTCGAGCGGCCCGTTGTGTTCGAGGAAACTCACGCCAAGATTTTCGAGTTGATCAGCGAAGGGCTGGTCGACGGCCTGCGCATCGATCACATCGACGGGCTGGCCAATCCACGCGGTTACTGTCGCCGCTTGCGACGTCGTGTGGACCGGCTCAACGCCGCGCGCCCCGAGAGCGCGGAACAGGATCACGTACCCATCTACGTCGAGAAAATCCTCGCAGAGGGTGAGCGTCTACATGACGACTGGGGCGTCGACGGCACCACTGGTTACGAGTTCATGAACCAGGTGTCGCTGCTTCAGCACGACCCGGCCGGTAGATCCGTGCTGTGTTCGCTGTGGAGCGAAACCGCCGAGCGCCCCGCCGATTTCATGGAGGAGGTCCGGCAGGCGCGACAACTGGTGCTGACCGGGCCATTGGCTGGCGACTTCGAAACGGTCGCCCAGGCGCTACTGCAGGTCGCGCGCTATGACGTGATGACCCGCGATATCACACTCGGCGCTATCCGCCGCGGGCTGCTCGAACTGATCGTGCATTTCCCGGTGTACCGCACCTACATCGCTGCCCGCGGCCGCCGCGAGTCTGACGAGCCGTTCTTCCAGCAGGCGCTGGCCGGCGCTCGCACCACACTTAGCGAAGCCGATTGGCCGCTGCTGGATCTTCTTGATCGCTGGCTCGGTGGGGAAGACCTTCGCTCCTTGCCGCCGGGACCTGCACGGCGGATTCGCCGCTATGCCTGTACCCGCTTCCAGCAGCTGACCTCGCCTGCCGCCGCCAAGGCCGTGGAAGACACCGCCTGCTACCGCTCCGGTGCGCTGCTGTCGCGCAACGATGTTGGCTTCGACCCGCAAACCTTCAGCGCACCGGTCGACACCTTCCATGCCGAGTGCCTTGAACGTGCAGAGCACTTCCCGCGCAACCTGCTGACCACGGCGACCCATGACCACAAACGCGGCGAAGACACCCGTGCACGGATGACGGTGATCAGCGAACGCGGCGAATGGTTCGCCAGCAAAGTCAAACACTGGCGTCAGCTCGCCTACGGCCAACGCCAGGAGCTGCCAGAGGGACCAGCGCCTTCGGCTGGCGACGAAATGTTGCTGTATCAGGTGCTGCTCGGCTGCTGGCCGCTGGACCTGAAGGCTGAGGACAAGCCGGCCATGGAAACCTTCTGCGAGCGGATCATCCAATGGCAGGAAAAGGCTGTGCGCGAGGCCAAGTTGCGCAGCACCTGGACCGATCCGAACAGCGATTACGAAGGTGCCTGCCAGCACTACCTACGTGGGCTCCTTCTGGGTGACGAATGCAAGACGCTGCGTGACGACATCGCCGCCGCCGCCGCCGAGCTGGCCCCTGCCGGCGCACTGAACAGCCTTACCCAGACTTTTCTGCGCATGACCACGCCGGGCGTGCCCGACCTCTATCAGGGCGCGGACTACTGGGACTTCAGTCTGGTCGACCCCGACAACCGCCGTCCCGTCGATTTCGACCGTCGACGCGCCACCTTCAATCTGGACGCACAGCCTGCCGAGCTCATGGAGAACTGGCAGGACGGTCGCATCAAGCAATGGCTGATCGCGAACACATTAAAACTGCGCCGCGCCCACCCGCGCCTGTTTACCGAGGGCCGCTATCTTCGTTTGAAGGTCGAAGGCGAGCATGCCGAAAGTGTGATTGCCTTCGCTCGTGAGTTCGACGGCAACTGCGTGATTGTGATCGCCGCGCGTCTGGCGTATGGCTTGCTAGGCGACAGCCAGACACCACAAATTCCGGTCGAGCGCTGGGGCGACACCCATGTCCGATTGCCCGATGCGCTGAGCGGTCATGCAATGGAGCGACTTTTCGACGGAATGACAGTCAGACCCAAACAAGAAGGTTTAAGCGTGCCCGAGGTTTTGCAGCACCTGCCCTTTGCGCTTTTACAGCTAACAATGAGTTCAACAGGAGAATCAGAACGATGACTAAACAACAGCAGCGCATTCGCGAGTTGGCCTACGACATCTGGGTTTCGGAAGGCCGCCCGCACGGGCAGGACGAACGTCATTGGGAAATGGCCCGCAAGTTGGCAGAAGCGGAAAACGATACTTCCGAATCAAAGCCTGCAGCCCGGACGCGTAAAGCAGTCACAAAACCAACGGATGCCACACCTGCGGACAAACCCGCCAAGGCGACCAAGGCAGCCAAACCTGCGAAGGAAGCCAAGGAGTCGAAAGACGTCAAGCCAGCCAAGCCTGCGGTCGATCCAGCCAAGGGAACTGCACGCCCCAAGGCCAAAGCGGGTACCAACGCAGCCGAGGGTACTCCTGAAGGCGTGAAGAAACCCCGTGCACCACGCGCCAAGAAAGACAGCTGAACGACACCGCGTCATGCTACCGAGCCGGCTCCATCTAGGAGCCGGCGAGTTGTGGTCCTTCACCGCCCTGCACAGCCATTGGGCAGAGTTGCCATCGGAGATTTCATGAGTAGAAAAAAGCCTGCGGCGCCTCAGATTCTGACGCCTTCGCGTATCCGTGAAGGTTTTCCCTTCCCACTTGGCGCCACCTGGGACGGGTTGGGAGTCAATTTCGCGATCTTCTCTGCGAACGCCACCAAGGTTGAGCTGTGCCTGTTTGATACCGATGGCGAGACCGAACTCGAGCGCATCGAGCTGCCGGAGTACACCGATGAGATCTGGCACGGTTACCTACCGGACGCACACCCCGGACAGATCTATGGCTACCGCGTTCACGGCCCGTACGACCCCGAAAACGGTCACCGCTTTAATCCGAACAAACTGCTGATCGACCCTTATGCCAAGCAATTGGTCGGTGAGCTGAAGTGGTCCGAAGCGCTGTTCGGCTACACCATTGGTCATCCTGATGGTGACCTGAGCTACGACGAGCGCGACAGCGCGCCCTTCGTACCGAAGTGTAAAATCATTGATCCAGCCTTCACCTGGGGCCATGACCGCCCCGTACAGGTGCCCTGGGATCGCACGATCATCTACGAAACCCACGTGCGGGGTTTCACCATGCAGCACCCGGCAGTACCCGAGGACATGCGCGGCACCTTTGGCGGATTCAAGACGCCGGAGGTGATCGATTACGTACGCAAGCTCGGCGTGTCCTCCATCGAGTTTCTGCCGATCCACGGCTTCGTGCAGGATCAGCATCTGCTCGAAAAAGGGATGAGCAACTACTGGGGTTACAACAGCATCGCCTTCTTCGCACCGCACCCGAAATATTTGGCGAGCGGCAAGATCAGCGAATTCAAGGAAATGGTCGCCCACCTGCACAACGCGGATCTCGAGGTCATCCTCGACGTGGTCTACAACCACACCGCCGAGGGTAACGAGCTGGGCCCGACGCTTTCCATGCGCGGCATCGACAATGCCTCGTATTACCGGCTGATGCCCGACCAGAAGCGCTACTACATCAACGACTCCGGCACCGGAAACACGCTGGACATGAGTCACCCCTGTGTCCTGCAAATGGTGACCGACTCCCTGCGCTACTGGGCTGAAGAGATGCACGTCGATGGCTTCCGCTTCGATCTGGCGACCATCCTCGGCCGCGAGCACGACGGGTATGACGAGCGCCACGGATTCCTGGTTGCCTGCCGTCAGGACCCGGTGCTGGCAAAGACCAAACTTATCGCCGAACCCTGGGACTGTGGCCCCGGCGGTTATCAGGTCGGTGGCTTCCCGCCCGGTTGGGCCGAGTGGAACGACCAGTATCGCGACACCGTGCGCGCGTTCTGGAAAGGCGACGGCGATCAGCTGCCGGACTTTGCAGCGCGCCTGACCGGTTCCGGCGACTTGTTCAATCAACGTGGCCGCCGCCCATTCAGCTCGGTGAACTTCATCACCGCACATGACGGATTCACCCTGAATGACCTCGTGTCGTACAACGACAAACACAACGAGGCCAATGACGAAGACAACCGCGACGGCAGCAGCAACAACATTTCCTGGAACCATGGCACGGAAGGTCCGACCGACGATCCGGAGATCAACGAACTGCGCTTCCGGCAGATGCGTAACTTCTTCGGCACCCTGCTGTTCTCACAGGGCACGCCGATGATCGTCGCCGGTGACGAGTTCGCCCGCACGCAGAACGGCAATAACAATGCGTACTGCCAGGACAGCGAAATCGGCTGGGTCAACTGGGACATTTCCGACGACGGCCGCACGCTGCAGGCCTTCGTGCGCAAGCTGATCCGGTTGCGTCAGCGCTACCCGATGTTGCGCCGTGGGCGCTTCCTGGTCGGCGCCTATAACGAAGAGTTGGGCGTGAAGGACGTGACCTGGCTGGCGCCACACGGCGAGGAAATGACCATTGAGCACTGGGAAGACGGCAACAACCGGTGCATGGGCATGCTGCTGGACGGTCGGGCGCAGCCCACCGGTATCCGCAAGGCCGGCTCGGACGCTACGCTGCTGCTGATCGTCAACTCCCATCACGACGTGGTCAATTTTTCGCTACCCGAGGTGCCTCAGGGCATCTACTGGAACCGCCTGATTGATACCAACAACCCCAACGCCCGGTCCGAGCGTTTCGACTTCAACAATGAATACGCCCTCACCGGCCGCTCGCTGTTACTGTTCGAACTGATCAAGGAAGAGGAATAACACGCAAGCAGGCACCGACCTGACAACAGTTGCCTTGAAAGCCCCGGTCTCCGGGGCTTTTTTGTCTCTGAAGCACAACAACCGCGCCAGCACTCAACCGTTCGTTTGAACTCGACGTGCGGTATTGAACCCCGCCAAGCGACTCCAGTCCCAACCCACAGCGCGGCGTTCATGAACCTACGGATTTGTTCCTGCCAGTCGCGGGCAGAGTGTCCCTTCCGTGACGGATCACTTCTTTATGCATCTCATTCGGCTGCTCATTTCCTTCGTTCTGCTGACCTACTGCTCCGTTGTTGCCCTGCCGTCGCTTGCCGGCGGCACCATCAGCAATGCGACGCTGCCCGCCGCCAAACCGGGCACCGTAAAGCTGTTCGTCAACCGGGTCGGCTCGGGTAAAGCGATGGACGTGCGCAACGACACCGACGTTCCGGTCGAAGTCGTGGTGCGCCTGACGCATATGGTTAACGTCACCGGCGTTGGTAAAGGCGTGGTCCGTAAGACAGTGCCGGCACGAACCCGTATGCGCGTCGCCACATTGCGCAAGCGCCAACCCGGCTATCCGCTGATGTACCAGCATTCGTTCAGCTACTCGCTGATCTACTCACCTGAGCCGGGCAAAAAGGGTTCCGTTGGCGGTTATGCCTATGCCCTGCCCTGGAAAGGCGGACCGTTCTCCATTTCGCAGGGCGCAGGCGGTGACTACAGCCATACCTCGCCCAAGGGCCGTTATGCGGTCGATATCGCCATGCCGGAGGGCACGCCCATCGTGGCCGCGCGTGCGGGAACGGTGTTGAAGGCGCGTGATGGGCAGCACGGGCGGATGCCCAACCCGGCCGGCAACTATGTACGAATCCTGCACGACGACGGCACGCATAGCGCATACCTGCACCTGAGCCGCGGTTCAGTGAAGGTCAAGGCGGGGCAGCAGGTTAAAGTCGGCACGCTGCTTGGCCGATCCGGCAATACCGGCCGTAGCACCGGCCCGCACCTGCATTTCGTCGTGCAAAAAGCTTATGGCGACTCGATGCTGTCGATTCCTTTCCGCTTTTCACAACCGGTCAGCACGCTGCCGAACTTCGCCAGCAACAACTGATCGCGACAGCGCTTCAGCGCTGCCAGGCGAAATTGAACGTCTCGTCGGCTGACATACGCTGCAGGTGGTCAGCCACAACGGCCT
>CETJ01096914.1_pt1 | contig 23048 bp, 24 predicted proteins | sample 531341 | NCBI WGS metagenome assembly CETJ01 (sample SAMEA2622677, study PRJEB7988) | marine metagenome | isolation source: saline water (ENVO:00002010), including | reverse complement strand
CGCTTCGCCTGCATCGATGTCGACACCGGCGTCCTTGTAGCTGATGGAGGGTTGCTTACTCATAAGATTCCGGACCTGTGAAGGGGAGTGCGGGGCGACCGGGTCAGAATCAGGCTTCTGTCGCGACGCGGCGAGGGCGCCGGACCGGTCTGCGGAAAGCGCGCGATTTTATCAGGCTTGCCGCATAGCGACCATCCCGCGAACGGTGATGTCGAACAGGTGTGCCAGGAACAGACATGAGATTGCGCGGCAAGATGCGCAGCCTGTGACTGCTGCGGTTGCCGCGAGTTAGGGGCCTGTTTAAGGTATAACGCTTGATCACCGTAGCCGAACCCGATCGCCGCCACGCGACCGGCAGGCTCCCATGACTGGCTAGCCAGCGAGTTTCTATATATGCGCGTATTTCCCCGTCTTCTGGCGCTCTGCTGCGCAGTTGTGTCTGCCCATAGCATGGCGGTTCCCCTTGCCGACCTCTACAAAGTGCGTGAGCCGGTTGCCAGTCAACAGCCAGCGGAGCGCGAAGAGGCGCTGCGCAAAGCTTTCGACACGCTGGTGCTGCGTCTGACAGGCGATTCCAGCTCTGATCAGCAGGCCGTTGCGCCATTGCGCAGCGATCCGCAGCAATTGGTGAGCCGGTATGCCTATGAAGGGGACACCGTCGTCGTCAGCTTTGACCCGGTGACTACCGAGCGTGCGCTGCGTTCAGCGGGGCTTCCGCTGTGGGGTGCTGAGCGTCCGAGCATCCTGACCTGGTGGCTGGGAGAGACTGCTGACGGTTCGCAGCTCGTTGGTGACGCGCAGGAAGGTTCTTCTGACTTGCGTGCTGCCGCCCAGCACCGTGGCCTGCCGTTGCGCTTGCCGCTGGCCGATCTGAGTGAGCAGCTCGTAGCTACCTCTGACGCAGTCACTGCAAAGGACCCCCAGGCGCTTCGCGATGTTTCGGAGCGGTACGATGCAGACGGGCTGCTCGCTGTCATGGCGAAACAGTCCGGCGAAAGCTGGGAAGCCGACTGGCGCCTCTGGATGGGTGACAAGCAGACGCAAGGCAAGGCGAGTGGCGACACCCGCGTTGCGCTGGCCGATGAGGTGATGCTCGCTGTGAGTACATTCCTGGCGCCGCAATACCGCGTCAAGCCCGGTGACAGATCGGAGATCACGCTTGAGGTGCTTGGGGCCGACGTGGAGCGTTTTGCCGAACTAGATCGCCTGCTCGAACCCTTCGGCGCACGCCTGCAGCAGGTTGCCAGTGATCGGCTGGTGTATCGCCTCAACGCCAGTCCAGAGCAGCTTCGGGCTCAACTGGCTTTGGCGCGGCTGCAGGAAGTCGCTGCCGATGAAATTGACCCGCAATCGATGGAGACCGCAGACGCTAATGGCGGTGTCGAGCCTAACGGCGAAGGCGAAGTGTCGGCTGGCAGTGCTGAAGCACAGTCAGACGATGCTCAGGCGCTTGAGGAGCCGGGCACGCCGGCAGCCGAGCAATCCCGGCCGGTGGAGCAAGGCACCTTGCTGCGCTACCGCTGGTAGAGGCAATGGCGCTCACAAGATCGCGCCTGCCATACCGTTTATCGATTCATCGTTTCCCTTGCGCCTGCCGAAACCATGCGGCCTTGGATCACCCCAGACAAGATGTTGAGAACATGACCATCACCCACAACAACCGCTGGCTATGGCTGGCGGCCCTGTTACTGATTGGCTGGCTGATTTATCAGCTGTCACCAATCCTTTCACCTTTTCTGGTCGGCATCCTGCTGGCCTATCTAGGCGACCCGCTGGTTGACCGGCTGGAGCGCTGGAAACTGTCCCGAACCTGGGGCGTGATTCTGGTTTTCTCGTTGTTCACGCTGTTGTGTCTGTTGCTGCTGCTGGTGTTGGTGCCGATGCTTGGCAAACAGCTGATGCACCTCTATCAACTAGCACCGCAGGGGCTGGACTGGCTGCAGCTGACGGCGTTGCCCTGGGTGCAGGCGCAGTTTGGCCTCGATGAGGATTTCTGGCGCGTCGACCAGCTCAAGAGTGCATTTTCAGCCAATCTCGGCAGCACCAAGGATGTGGTGGCGGTCATCCTCAGTCAGGCAACGGCGTCGAGCATCGCTTTGCTGGCATGGTTGGCGAACCTCCTGCTGGTGCCGGTGGTGTGTTTCTACCTGCTGCGGGATTGGGATCTGATCATGGCCAAACTGCGCACGCTGCTGCCACGGCGGCGCGAGGATGCTGTCATGGCGCTGATGCGCGAATGTCATGAAGTGATTGGCGCCTTTCTCCGTGGCCAGCTACTGGTCATGTTGGCGCTGGCTGTCGTCTATTCGGCTGGGCTCATGTTGATCGGTGTCGAATTGGGGCTGCTGATTGGCGTGCTGGCTGGCCTCGCGAGCATCGTGCCGTACATGGGCTTCGTGGTGGGCATAGCCGCGGCAGTGATTGCCGTGCTGTTTCAGTCTGGTTTGGAGCTCTACCCGCTGCTGGGCGTCGCTGCGGTGTTCACAGTCGGACAGATGCTGGAAGGCATGCTGCTGACCCCGCTGCTGGTGGGAGACCGTATCGGCCTGCACCCGGTTGCGGTGATCTTCGCGGTGCTGGCGGGGGGACAATTGTTCGGATTTACCGGCGTGCTTCTGGCATTGCCGGTTGCAGCGGTGATCATGGTTCTGCTGCGCCACGTGCATGATCTCTATAAACTCTCGGACCTCTACGCAGAACCGCCGGTCGACCCACCCCGCCAACCATGAAACCCATTCAGCTCCCCTTGGGCATTCGTCTTCGTGACGACGCCACCTTTGCCAACTTCTACCCGGGCGCCAATGCGGCCGCGCTTGGCTATGTCGAGCGCGTCTGTTCACCCGCAGCTGGCTGGTCCGATGAGTTGATCTATCTGTGGGGCGGTACCGGAGTGGGGCGTAGTCACCTGCTTCAGGCCGCCTGCTTGCGCGTCGAGCAGCGCGGTGAGCTGGCGGTGTATCTGCCATTGGCGGAGGTGGCGGAATACGGCCCCGCGCTTCTGGATAATCTGGAGCAGAGCGAGTTGGTCTGTCTGGATGATCTGGATGCGATAGCAGGTGATCCAGTCTGGGAAGAAGCCTTGTTCCATCTGTTCAATCGCCTTCGCGACAGCGGTCGACGGCTGTTGCTTGCCGCTGATGCCTCTCCGCGAGAAATTGCTGTGCAGCTTCCAGACCTCAAATCCCGGCTGAGTCTATCGCTGGTGTTTCAGCTGCAGGAGCTTTCGGATGAGGACAAACTGCGTGCGCTGCAGCTGCGAGCCTCGCGCCGCGGTCTGAATCTGCCGGACGATGTCGGTCGTTTCATTCTCACGCGTGGGGCCCGCAGCATGAGCGCATTATTCGAGTTGCTCGACCGGCTCGATCAAGCCTCGCTTCAGGCGCAACGTAAGCTGACCATTCCGTTTCTCAAGGAAACGCTCGGCTGGTAGGAATGACGGCTGCAGGCTGTTGAGCTCGGCCCGGCTTTGCAGAGCAACGCCGGCAGGCCGAGGCGAAACCTCGGCTGGCTCAGGCTAAATCAAGGTGAACTGCTGGCGTAGGGTGGGCTTCAGCCCACCGACGCCGTTCAACGTTACCTCAGAATCTTGCGCCTCCCCCGTCTCGTCTCAGTTCTCGCCTGCCGCTTTGCGGCCGTACTGATAAGCCCAGCGGGTATAGAGCAGGGCGCTTATGAAAAGCGTCAGGCTGATGATCGCCTCCAGCCAGCCGTAAACCATTCGCGCCGGGTTGATAGCGGCAAGCACGCCCTGAATAAAGTATAGATTGACGATAAAGCAGGTCCAGGCATGGGCTCGCGGGCTCCCTGAGATCATCCCTGGCGCCACCAGGAGGAGTGGAATCAGCTGAATGCTGACCACCACCCAGGTCCGCGCGCCGTGCAGGTCGGCAAACGCCAGATTCCAGACCACCAATAGCACGGCTAGTCCAATGAAACTGGCCAGGCTGATGGCGCGACTGAGTTTTACCCGTGGGGTCAGCCATTCGAGCGATGGCAGGGGTTTGGGCTTTCTAGCCACGGTCATTCTCCAAACGCTTGGCGGTCTGCGCGAGGCGTTGGCCCAGTGCGCGGCAAAGATCGATTTCATGCTCGTCCAGCAGCCGCTTTCCATCGGCCCCGGCATGGTGGCTGGGGCCATAGGGCGTGCCGCCGCCGCGAGTCTCAAGCAGGGCGTTTTCGCTGTAGGGCAAACCGAGCACCAGCATGCCGTGGTGAAGCAGGGGCAATAGCATCGACAGCAGAGTGGACTCCTGCCCGCCGTGCAGGCTGGAGGTCGAGGTAAACACGCCGGCTGGTTTGCCTACCAGCTCACCGGTCAGCCAGAGCCCGCTGGTGCCATCGAGAAAGTATTTCAGTGGGGCAGCCATGTTGCCGAAGCGGGTGGGGCTGCCCAACGCCAGACCGGAGCAATGTTTAAGATCATCCAGCGTTGCGTAGATGGCGCCTTGCTGCGGGATAGCAGGCGCAACAGCCTCGCATTCCGCTGACACGGCCGGTACGGTGCGCAATCTTGCCTCAAGCCCTGCCTGTTCGACGCCACGGGCAATTTGCCGGGCCATTTCCGCAGTGGCGCCGTGGCGGCTGTAATACAGCACAAGGACGTAGGGTGCAGTCATGGCAGTATCTCCAGTACCTTCTCCGGTGGCCGACCAATCACTGCAGCATCGCCAGCAACCAGGATCGGTCGCTCGATCAGTTTCGGATGCGCAACCATGGCATCGATGATCTGCTCGTCGGTGAGCGTTGGGTCAGTGAGGTTCAGGGTTTTGTATTCTTCCTCGCCGCTGCGCAGCAGCTGGCGCGGGCTGATGCCCAGTCGGGCAAGGATCTGCTTGAGCTCGTCAGCCGACGGAGGTGTTTCGAGATACCGGATCACGGAAGGGGTGAGGCCGCGTTGTTCGAGCAGCTCCAGGGCGTTTCGTGATTTCGAACAGCGTGGGTTGTGGTAAAGGATCAGGTCGGTCATTTAGGTTGCTTCGCGCCAGTTTAGGCGGCCATTCTAACCCTCAAAGCCGTGGGGCTTGAAACGGTGGTCGCGGAGGGCTGTCTGCCAGGGTAGGCTTTTGTTTGCTATTGGCCTGCGGGCAATCGGTTTTCGACGATCGCGACTGGCACCGAGGGGATTGAATGCATCAACGGATTAAGGATTTTCTGGAGTTCGGTCGTTTTCTGGTGCAGCGCTTCCTCGCGGATCGCGGCCCGCACAGCGCTGCCGCATTGACCTATACCACTCTGTTCGCAGTGGTGCCGATGATGACCGTGACCTTCGCCATGCTGTCCGCCATTCCAGCGTTCCAGGGAATCGGTGAGCAGATCCAGGTGTATATCTTCAGCAATTTCATCCCCTCCACTGGTGCGACCATTCAGGACTATCTGGTCGCGTTCACTGACCAGGCGAGGCAGCTGACCTGGTTTGGCGTGGGTTTTCTGATGGCGACCGCATTGATGATGCTGCTGACCATCGAAAAGGCGTTCAACGTTATCTGGCGCGTGCGCCAACCGCGCCGTGGAATCTCAAGCTTCCTGCTGTACTGGGCAATCCTTAGCCTTGGGCCGCTGTTGCTGGGGGCGGGGTTCGCCATGAGCACCTATATCACCTCGTTGGCGCTGATATCGGGACCGCATGCTTTGATCGGTGCACGCACCGTTTTGAAAGCAATGCCGCTGCTGCTCAGTGTTGCGGCGTTCACGCTGATCTACGCGGCGGTGCCAAATACACGCGTGCCCCTGCGGCATGCATTGGTAGGTGGGACCTTTACCGCTGTGCTGTTCGAAACGGCTAAGCAATTGTTCGGCTTGTATGTCAGCTATTTCCCCAGCTACCAGTTGATCTACGGGGCTTTTGCCGCGGTGCCGCTGTTTCTGCTGTGGGTTTACCTTTCCTGGATGATCGTATTGTTCGGCGCCGAACTGGTCTGTGGGTTGTCATCATCGCAGCAGTGGCGGCGGCGTTCGGTACCGCGTCTGCTGGTCATGCTCGGCTTGTTGCGGGTGTTCTACGAAAGCCAAAAGGCCGGGCGTGAGGTTCGCTTGCGCGACGCGCACCGGAGCGGCTGGAGGCTGCCCGAAGATGAGTGGGACGAGATCCTGGAATTCTTCGAACAGGAGCAGCTCGTCTGCCGAACCGGCTCGTCCGGTTGGGTGCTTTGTCGCGATCTGAATAGCTACAGCTTTGATCAGCTGTTGCGCTCTAACCCTTGGCCGCTCTCCGGTAAGCAGGCGTTACCGGAGCGTCTGGATGAGCCCTGGTATCCAACGCTGCGCCAATCCATGGAGCTGCTGCAGCGCGAGCAGGCCAACCTCTTTGGTGGTAGCGTCGCAGACTGGCTGCAGTCGCAGCGGGTCTGACGGGCCGATAATCAGCAGCATAAGGTGTACGAGGATGAACAGAGGACTCAGCGGAATGCTCGGTGCCTTCGCCTGCTTGATGCTGGTGGGCTGTAGTGAGGATTGGGGGGCGGACCAGCACGGCGCAGCTGTCACTGCGCAGCAGCTCGACGGGCAGTGGTTGCTGATCAATTACTGGGCCGAATGGTGCGGCCCCTGCCGTACCGAAATCCCGGAATTGAACGCATTGGATCAGTCGCGGAATGACATCACCGTGCTGGGGGTCAATTTTGACGGGCTGCAAGGCGACGAGCTGGCCGCAGCAGCCGAGCAGCTGAACATTGATTTCAGGGTGCTTAGCGTCGATCCGGCGGAGCGGTTAGGTCTTCCGCGCAGTGCAGTGCTGCCGGTGACCTATATCGTCGATTCTGCCGGTGAGGTCCGCGAGAGTCTGGTTGGTGAGCAAACGGCGGAAGGATTGCTGGCTCGGCTGGATAAGCTGCGCAGTGAAGGGTAGCGGCAATTCGCGGTACGCCCGGGGATTTACGGTTTTACGTACCAAAAGTCCTGCCAGAAGCCGATCACCTTTGCTGGGTATTGATGTTTGCCAAGGCTTCCGTTATAGCGAGCCAGCGCTCGGTTGATATCACCGTTTTCCTTCTTCAGGTAGTAACTGAGGATGGTGCAGCCGTAGCGGAGGTTGGTGGCGTTGTCGGTCAGATTGTCTTGCGGTCGTCCCAGTTCGGCTTTCCAGAAGGGCATCACCTGCATCATGCCCTGCGCGCCGACGCTGGAAATGGCGAAACGGTCGAAGTGGCTTTCAGCATGGATCAGTGCCAAAACGATATCTGGTTTCAGCCCCGCCTTGCTGGCCTCCTGATGCACCAAACGAAGTAAAGTCAGACGCTCCTGCGGGTCACGAACGTAGCGCTTCAGGCGAGTCGACATATCGAGCAGCCAGACTTCCGCATCAAAGCGATCCTGGAAGCTCTCGGCTTCAGCGACGGTGCGCTGCATCAGTTCGCGAAGCTCCGGCTCCGGCGCCTGGCGAACAGTCGCAGAAACTGGCCAGGCAGCGAGCAGCATCAGCAGCCACAGGAGCGGGAGCGGCTTCATGGCGCAGCCTAGTCGCCTTCGCCGGTATCGTGAGCCTGACGACCTGCATCTTGCATCAGGGTCTGGAGAAACTCCTGCTGCAAGTCTGGGTCGTTGCGGGTCAGCTCAATCAAACTCTGTTCAAGCTCGCTGGCTTCCTCCTCTAGGCCAAGCTCTGAAAGCCGCTTGACGCGATGCACCCACTGATTGACATCGTCACCTTCGAGGTCATCGAAGATCAGATCGTGCGCTTCGAGCAGCTTGCCACGCAGTGCGCGGCTGACAAGAAGCGTGGCGTCAGCTCGGGTGCCGTCCTGCGAGTCTTCGACCTGCAACTGGATTTTGCCAACCTGGCTGATGTCCTGATCGGCGAAGGGGCCATCAAGCAGATTGAGGCGAAGCACGCCGTTGCGGTCGGTGCTAAGTTCGTGCGTCTCGTTAGCTGTGACGACCTGCACCGGACGCTCAGCCCACGGCAGGCTGGAATACTCGAGCCGGGCGTCGCGTCGCTGCTCGTCGAGGCTGGCAAGGTTCTGCTGTGATCGTCCGTTGGACTCGGCATTGATGAAAGGGTTGAGACCGGCAAAACCATAGCTGATCCAGTCGCGGGTAGCGCTTTCCGGCAAGTTGCCGAGCAACACCACATTGAGCACATTGGCGCCGACGCCTGCGACCACTGCTACAGCGCCCAGCGGGATTTCGTACAGCTCGCGCCAGGGTTGGTAGGGCGTATAGCGGTCATAGCGCCGCGTCACCTCGAAGTCAGTCACCTCGAAGGTCTTCTGATCGAGTATGCGGATGCGCCGCTGGGGAAGCTCAAGCAATGGCGCGCCTACTTCGATGCGCAGGCTGTGATCGAGCAGTTTGCGTTCGGTGCGGGCTTCTTGTTCGCTGCGTTGAGGCAGCTGATTGGCGCAGCCGCTCATAAAAAGCGCCATGCAAAGCATGGCGCAGGTTGAAGCACTTCGGTTGAGCATGATTTCCGTCAGCGGCTGGCGCGGGAATTGATGAATTCGAGAATGTCGGCAGCCGGGACGGCCTGGCTTTCGGCATCACGGCGATGCTTATATTCCAGAGTGCCATCGGCAAGACCGCGGTCGCCTACCACTATGCGATGCGGTATCCCTACCAACTCCATATCGGCGAATTTGACGCCTGGACTTGTCTTTTTGTCACGGTCGTCGAGGAGGACGTCGTAGCCGGCTGCAGTGAGTTCTGCGTAGAGCTTATCGGTTGCTTCGCGGACGGCCTGGTTTTCATACTTCATCGGGACCAGCGCGATCTGGAACGGGGCGAGGGCATCCGGCCAGAGGATGCCGCGGTCATCGTAGTTCTGTTCGATTGCGGCCGCGACGACACGAGACACGCCAATGCCGTAGCAGCCCATGGTCAGGGTGACGGGCTTGCCGTTCTCACCCATCACGCTGCAATTCATCGCCTGACTGTACTTGGTACCCAGCTGGAAGATGTGCCCGACTTCGATACCGCGCTTGATGATCAGCGTGCCGACCCCATCGGGGCTTGGGTCGCCTGCAACCACGTTGCGTAGATCCGCCACCTCAGGTAACGGGAGGTCACGCTCCCAATTGACGCCGAAGTAGTGCTTGTCCTCCTGGTTGGCTCCCGCCACGAAATCGCTCATCAGTGCCACAGAACGATCAATGACACAGCTGATCGGCAAGTTCAGCGGGCCTAGCGAGCCAGGACCAGCACCCATGATCGCGCGGATTTCCGCTTCAGTCGCGAATACCAGCGGTTGTGCGACCTGAGGCAGATTCGCAGCCTTAATCTCGTTCAGTTCATGGTCACCACGAACGATCAGTGCAACCAGTTGGTCCTTCTCGATGCTCCGTACAAGCAGGGTTTTGATCGTTTTTTCAATAGGCAGTTGAAACTGCTCGACCAGTGCAGCAATCGTCTTGCAGTTGGGGGTATCCACCAGACGGAGCTCTTCGGTCGCAGAGCCGCGCTCAGTCTCGCGGGGGATTGCCTCGGCCTTCTCGATGTTGGCTGCGTAATCGGAGCTGTCGCTGAATGCGATATCGTCTTCACCTGACTCGGCCAGTACATGAAACTCATGCGAGCCCGTGCCGCCAATAGAGCCGGTATCTGCCTGAACGGGACGGAAGTTCAATCCCAGACGCGTGAAAATCTTGCAGTACGCCTCATGCATCCGGTCATACGTTTCTTGCAGTGACTGTTGGTCAGCATGGAATGAATAAGCGTCCTTCATGATGAATTCGCGTCCGCGCATCAGGCCGAAGCGAGGACGGATTTCATCGCGAAACTTGGTCTGTATTTGGTAGAAGTTGATCGGCAGTTGCTTGTAGCTGTTCAGCTCATTGCGCGCCAGGTCGGTGATGATCTCTTCGTGAGTCGGGCCAACACAGAATTCGCGGTCATGACGGTCTTTCAGGCGCAGCAGCTCAGGACCGTACTGCTCCCAACGGCCGGTTTCCTGCCAGAGTTCGGCAGGCTGTATCCCAGGCATCAACACTTCCAGCGCGCCGGTCTTGTTCATTTCTTCGCGAACGATGGCCTCGGCCTTGCGTAGCGCGCGCAGCCCCATCGGCATCCAGGTATAGAGGCCGGACGCCAGCTTGCGGATCATCCCGGCACGCAGCATCAGCTGGTGGCTGATGACAACAGCGTCGGATGGCGTTTCTTTTAGGGTCGAGAGCAGGAACTGACTGGTGCGCATGTGGGCCGTTGTGTCCTTGCAGAGCGGAGAATTTGGCTCGGCATTGTACGGTGGCGATACGGAGACGTACAGAATCGTTCCGATAGCATGCGCATGCATAAACGAAGAAGCCCGGCGCAGGGCCGGGCTTCTTTTTTAGCTCAAGCTACAGTTGATAGCCTGTATTACAGGATGCTCAGCGGGTACTCGACGATCAGGCGCACGTCAGTAAGATCTGAGCTCTCATAGACCGGTGCGTAATCCGAATCCGACCAATATTTGGCATGACGGAGACGGACTGACAAGTCTTTAGCCGCGCCTTCTTGAACGACATACTTGGCTTCAACGTCCCATTCGCGCTCTTCACCGGTACCGGTTGGAGTGCTGATGTCATAACCGCTGATATAGCGGGTCATGAAGCTCAAGCCCGGCACACCATAAGACGCCATGTTTAGGTCATAGCGAGCCTGCCAGGACTTCTCGTCTTCACCGTTGAAGTCGGAATACTGAACCGAGTTGGCAAGCCAAACGGTGCCGCCGCCATCAACACCATAGCCGTAGCCTGCGTCACCACTGGAGCGCTGATAGGCGACCGTCAGGCCATGAGCCCCAACGCTATAGGTGCTTGCCAAGCTCCAGATGGTGTTGTCGCTATCTGCTGCATCGACATCGGACTTATAAATGTTGAAATCGAATGCGAGCGACTGATCGGAGCCGAGGTCCATGTTGTAGTTCAGGTTGCCGTAGAACTTCTCATAGTCGGCTGCTTCATGAACTTCTACATCGGAGTAATACAAGGATGTGCTTAGCGCATCGCTAATGGCATAAGTACCGCCAATAAGGTTGATGCTCTCAAGCGCGCCGCTGTTGGCGCTGTCCCGGCCTGTTGCCGCTTGCCCGTTCAAGCCGGTGAAGCGACCAACATTAAGCTCTAGGCCTTCGATCTCGCTGCTGCTGATCAAAGAGCCCTCGGCTGTTTCGGGCAGTAGACGGCTGTCGTCGGTCGAGAATACTGGCAGCGCCACGAACTGGGTACCGTATTTCAGAACGGTGTTGGAGGCGCGGAATTTGATCGCGCCGCCCGCTTCAGAGTAATCGTCTTCAGCGCGGCCATCTGAGTCAGTCGGGAACAGTCCATTGCCTACGCGGCCACGGCCAGTGTCCAGCTTGACGCCCAGCAGGCCGATCGCGTCAACACCTACACCGATGGTGCCTTGGGTGAAGCCGGACTCGAAGGTGCCAATAAAGCCATGGCCCCAAGCTTCACGGTAGCTTTGGCCGCGCGCAGCAGTGCCGCCCGCTCCGTTATCACGGAAATCACGGTTCATATACAGGTTACGGTTCAGGATGGTCAGGCTGCTGCCTTCAACAAAGCCTTCCGATTCGGACTGGCTGGACGCAAAAGCCATTTGCGACGTGCCGGCCGCAACGGCCATTGCAATAACGCTCCACTTCATCACTTGCATTGTGATTGCTCCTTTGGTTTCAAATTGGTGCTTGCTTTCCTGCGTGCGCCGGAAAGAGGCATCTTTATTTTCGGTATACAAGCTCAATTGAGTCCTTCGTTTGCCTAGCTGGTCGTGACCTGCAGCAAGCCTGGAATGTATTTCCGAGAATTACTGTGTAGCTGGGTAAACTGGCGCGAGCAAGCTTAACTCAGCTATCCGCGATTTTCTTCCCCCGTTCATGCAGCTTTTTTGTCCAAAGCAATAACCGTGCACAAAATTCATTCACTGATTTTTCGCGCCGATTCGAGCCGAGGCGTGTTGCCGCTTGCGCTAAAGCAGGGCTGGTTCCTGACCTGATTGCACCTCGCTGGAGCACGTTGCCTTGCTGATCGCTTTCGGGTGCTGGAGTATCCTGCCGCAAACGACCAGGCAAAGCTTAGCTGGCGCCGACATCAAATTAGGCAAAGGAGACGGTTATGTTCGTTCTCGATGAACGTTTGCAGCAGGACACGGTGACGCTGGGTGATTTTCCCTTATGCCGGTTGCTGTTAATGAATGATGCCAGTTATCCATGGTTCATCCTGGTGCCCCGTCGGGAAGAGGTCAGTGAGCTGTTTCAGCTGAACACGGCCGATCAACAGTTGTTGTGGCGAGAGGCGACGGCCCTGGCGGAAATAGTCAAAGACACTTTTGGCGCGGACAAGATGAATGTGGCGACACTGGGCAATGTCGTGAGCCAATTGCATGTGCATGTGATTGCCCGGCGTCGGGACGACGCCGCTTGGCCGGCTCCGGTGTGGGGCTTTCAGTCGACCAAACCTTATGGCGAAGCGCAGCTGACGGGCATCAGGCAAAAGCTGAAGCTCGTCCTCGCTAATGGCTTTCAGTTCGAAGAGGACAGGTAATGGAATTGGAACAACGCATTGCCGACCTGGAAGCGCGCTTGGCTTTTCAGGACGACACTATCCAGACACTAAGCGATGTGCTGGTCGCACAGCAGCGTACGGTCGACCGGCTGCAGGCGCAATTGGGCTTGCTCGCAAGGCGGCAGGAAGACCTGCAAAGCAGGGTGGAGGGGGAGGGGGACGAAGCGCCGCCGCCCCATTATTGATAGGGCGGCGGCGTTATAACGGCAGCGTGCGCTGGCGCCGTGCCTGATCAGTCAGTGGCTCGGCTGATCGGCGACTACGTCTTCAGCCTGAAGGCCTTTGTCGCGCATCATGATTGTGAATTCGACGCGTTGGCCTTCGACCAGCACCCGGTGACCTTCGCCTCGAATTGCCCGGAAGTGGACAAAGACGTCGTCGCCACTGTCACGGGAAATGAAACCGAAACCCTTTGAGGTATTGAACCACTTGACGGTGCCAGTCTCGCGTCCGGCTGCCGGGACGGCGGCGTGATTGGGCTGGGCTTTGCGGATTTTGCCAGAGCCGCGGTTGGAGCTGCTCGCGCTTGGGGCCTTGGTTTGGCTTGTTGCCAATTGCAGCAGTACGGCGATAAAGGCGAGCATGAGACTGGCCAAGGTTGCCGGCTGGCCTGCGACGCTGGCGACTGGAATCAATACGATGGCAGTCTGGATGGCGACTGAAGCGATTAGCAGTGCGGATGCGCCGAATAAAAGCGGACGGGCATGACCGTTGGTGTTCAGTTGAGTTGAGGCGGCGAACTGCACGTTCAGAAGGCCCAGAAGCAGCAGGCACAACGCTGCAGGCTGAACCAGCAGAGGCATGGCGCCGGTCAAGCTGGGTACGAACGATAACAACAGGGCGGCTACGCCCGTTAATACGTGAAGGATCTTAAGCATTCTTATGACTCGCAGTTAAATAGCACGACAGAAAACGGCAGGCTTTCGGGCAAGTGGAGACGCTGAGCGTAAGTGCGGCGATCGCTCATATTTGATGGTGCCCGGCCTACGGCGCGCGCGAATTTAACAGTAAAGAGTGGCGTCGCTCAATTCGATAAGGTTGAGGTGGGCGATTGAGCGAGGGTGAGATGGGTCGTGTTGAGCTTTCCAGCGTTCGGTTTGCTTTGGAGGGGTTTCGGCGGGATAACCGCTCATGCGGCTATCCCAGTTGCACGCGGGTACGCTTGCTAGCGGTCAGGCAGCCAGCAGGCTGCGCAGCATCCAGGCGGTTTTTTCGTGAATCTGCATGCGCTGAGTCAGTAGGTCAGCAGTAGGCTCGTCGCTTACCTTTTCCAGTAGCGGGAAAATGCCACGTGCCGTGCGGACTACGGCTTCCTGGCCTTCAACCAGCAGTTTGATCATCTCTTCAGCAGCCGGGATGCCCTCTTGCTCCTTAATTGAAGAGAGCTTCGAATAGGCCGCGTAAGTGCCAGGAGCCGGAAAGCCCAGTGCGCGGATCCGCTCAGCAATGTCATCCACGGCCAGTGCCAGTTCGGTGTACTGCGTCTCGAACATAGTGTGCAGGGTGTTGAACATCGGCCCTGTCACGTTCCAGTGGAAGTTGTGAGTCTTCAGGTACAGGGTGTAGGTGTCGGCCAGCAGGCGGGACAAGCCCTCCGCAATAGCGGCGCGATCCTGTTCGGCAATACCGATGTCGATTTCCATGGTTCTCTCCTGTTTGGTGAATTCGCTGACATTTATGCCAGAAAACGAGTGTCTTTGGTGAAGCGCTGCGCTTGCAGTGGCGATCAAGGGGTTGGAAGGGTGGTGACGGCTTCCGTTCAATACCGGTGGTTATGGGCTCGATTGCTAGACCCTATCGGCAGTCGGCTGCGTTGAAATGATTATGCAGATATAATCCCGCGCTTGTGTCGGGCGGCTGGTTTTGCCGTGCGAGGAAGTACTGATGTGCTGGTGCTTGATCCCTCCATTGCCGACGATTGACATCTCAGGCGGCGCGCCAGTTGGCAACCGTCTGCACAGTCGCGATTCGAGCGACCCAACGAATTTTCAAGATGCGAGAAGCGAACCTCACCATGATGCGCAGCCACTATTGCGGCCAGTTGAACGAAAGCCTGGACGGCCAGGAAATCACTCTTTGCGGCTGGGTTCACCGTCGCCGCGATCACGGCGGGGTCATTTTCCTCGATGTGCGTGACCGCGAGGGCCTGGCTCAGGTCGTGTTCGATCCCGACCGTGCTGAAACCTTCGCCGCCGCAGACAAGGTGCGCAGCGAGTACGTAATCAAGATTACCGGCAAGGTGCGCTTGCGCCCGGCCGGTGCGGTTAATCCGAACATGACCTCTGGCGCTATCGAAGTGCTGGGTTACGAGCTCGAAGTCCTCAACGAGGCGGAAACCCCACCGTTCCCCCTCAATGAGTACAGCGATGTGGGTGAGGAAACTCGTCTGCGTTATCGCTTCATTGATCTGCGCCGGCCGGAGATGGCCGAGAAGCTCAAGCTGCGCTCGAGAATCACTGCCAGCATTCGCCGCTACCTCGACGAGAATGGCTTTCTCGACGTGGAAACGCCCATTCTCGGGCGCCCGACCCCTGAGGGTGCGCGTGATTATCTTGTGCCTAGCCGGACTCATGCCGGTAACTTCTTCGCGTTGCCGCAGTCACCACAGCTGTTCAAGCAGCTGCTGATGGTTGCGGGATTCGACCGCTACTACCAAATCGCTAAGTGCTTCCGCGATGAAGACCTGCGTGCAGACCGCCAGCCGGAATTCACCCAGATCGACATTGAAACCAGCTTCCTCGAAGAGTCCGACATCATCGGAATCACCGAAGGCATGGTGCGCAAGCTGTTCAAGGAAGTGCTGGGCGTCGAGTTCGGCGAGTTTCCGCACATGCCGTTCGAAGAAGCCATGCGTCGCTATGGCTCTGACAAGCCGGATCTGCGTATTCCGCTGGAATTGGTTGATGTTGCCGATCAGCTGCAGCAGGTCGAATTCAAGGTGTTCAGCGGTCCGGCAAATGATCCCAAGTGCCGCGTCGCCGCGCTGCGCGTCCCGGGCGGTGCGAGCATGCCGCGCAAACAGATCGACGACTACACCAAGTTCGTCGGCATTTACGGTGCCAAGGGGCTGGCGTACATCAAGGTCAACGAGCGGGCCAAAGGCGTCGAGGGGCTGCAGTCTCCGATCGTGAAGAACATCCCGGAAGACAAGCTCAACGTGATACTCGATCGGGTTGGTGCTGTCGACGGCGACATCGTCTTCTTTGGTGCGGATAAGGCCAAGATCGTATCCGAGGCGCTCGGTGCGCTGCGCATCAAGCTTGGCCATGACCTGAAGCTGCTGACCTGCGAGTGGGCGCCGATGTGGGTGGTCGACTTCCCGATGTTCGAGGAGAACGATGACGGCTCGCTCAGTGCGCTGCATCACCCGTTCACAGCGCCGAAATGCACGCCAAAAGAACTCGAGGCCAACCCTGCTGGTGCGCTGTCGCGTGCCTATGACATGGTGCTCAATGGCACTGAGTTGGGTGGCGGTTCGATCCGTATTCACCGCAAAGAAATGCAGCAGACGGTATTTCGCATACTGGGCATCGATGAAGCAGAGCAGGACGAAAAGTTTGGCTTCCTGCTCGACGCGCTCAAATTCGGTGCGCCGCCGCACGGTGGGTTGGCGTTCGGCCTCGACCGTCTGGTGATGCTGATGACCGGCGCTCAGTCGATTCGTGAAGTCATCGCCTTCCCGAAAACCCAGAGTGCCGCGGACGTCATGACCCAGGCGCCAGGTGCTGTGGATGGCAAGGCGCTGCGTGAATTGCATATTCGCCTGCGTGAGCAGCCGAAAGCCGAATGACGGCACAGGAGCCCAGGGAAACCTGGGCTCTTGGTTTCAGCAAGATGAAAAGTTGATCGGAAAGGGAGGCAGTTAATGGCTGGTCATTCCAAATGGGCCAACATCAAGCACCGCAAAGGGCGTCAGGACGCCAAGCGCGGCAAGATCTTTACCAAGCTCATTCGCGAGCTGACGGTCGCCGCCAAGAGCGGGCCTATTCCAGCGGACAATCCACGTCTGCGTTTGGCGGTCGACAAGGCACTGGTTGCGAACATGTCGCGCGATGTGATCGACCGCGCCATTGCACGCGGCGCCGGCAACAACGAGGCCGATAATGTCGTCGAGTTGACCTATGAAGGCTATGCGCCTAGCGGCGTCGCCATCATTGTCGAGGCCATGACAGATAACCGTAATCGTACGGCTGCTGAGGTGCGCCATGCCTTCAGCAAGCACGGCGGCAACCTCGGCACGGATGGGTCGGTGGCCTACATGTTTGATCGCAAGGGGCAGATCAGCTTTGCGACGGGCGTAGAAGAGGACGCATTGATGGAGGCGGCGCTGGAAGCCGGCGCCGACGATGTGGAGATGGGCGAAGACGGCTCGGCTCTGGTTTCTACCAGCTTTACGGATTTTCATGCCGTCAATGAAGCGCTGGATGCGGCCGGGTTCAAGGGTGACGAGGCGGACATCGCCATGATCCCGTCGATCGCTGCGCCGGTCACTGATCTGGAAACTGCGCAGAAAGTGCTTCGCCTGATTGATGCGCTGGAAGATCTGGATGACGTACAGAACGTCTACCATAACGCCGAGATTCCGGATGAGGTTATGGAGCAGCTGGACTGACCCGTTGCGATAGACAAAGAACCGGAAGTCACCAAAGGTGCTTCCGGTTTTTTTTCGAGGAGTGTCTGCTGCCTCGTTATGTCTCTGGCCGTCGAGAAGGTGCGTCCTTATACTGGCGGCTGGATAAATAGACAGTATGGCGGTGTCATGACGCTAATTCTCGGGATAGACCCGGGCTCACGAATCACCGGCTACGGCGTGGTGCGGGATAACGGTCGCACCTGCGAGTATGTGGCGTCGGGCTGCATACGCACGGGCAGTGGTGAGCTTTCGTCACGCTTGCAGGCAGTATTCTGCGGTGTCAGCGAAGTCATTCGTCTGCATGGTCCGGTGACGATGGGCATCGAGCAGGTGTTCATGGCGCGTAACGCCGATTCGGCTTTAAAGCTGGGGCAGGCGAGGGGGGCTGCAATAGTCGCCGCTGCCGAGCAGGGCCTCGAGATCTCCGAATACACCGCCACGCAGGTGAAACAGGCGATTGCAGGAACCGGCGGGGCGGACAAGCAGCAGGTCCAAATGATGGTAATGCACCTGCTGAAATTGACCCAGAAACCGCAAATTGATGCCTCTGACGCTCTGGCAATTGCCTTGTGCCATGCACATCATCGTCAAAGTCTGATTCCGCATGGCCTTGCTGGTGCTAAGCGAAGAGCCGGACGCCTGCGGCTGTAGTCGACCGCTCCGGCGTTGATGCCCGAGGGCAGGTTATGAACAATCCGGATCGGTTGCGAATCGATCGAACGAGGACGTACAGTGATTGGACGCTTGCGCGGGACCCTGGCGGAAAAACAGCCGCCTCATCTGATTCTTGACGTCAATGGCATCGGTTATGAGCTTGAGGTGCCAATGACCACTCTTTATCGCCTGCCTACGGTGGGTGAGCAGGTCACGCTGCACACCCATCTGGTGGTGCGTGAAGACGCGCATCTGCTGTATGGCTTTGCTGAAAAGCGCGACCGAGAGCTTTTCCGAGAGCTGATTCGGCTCAACGGTGTCGGGCCAAAGCTCGCCCTCGCGTTGATGTCTGGCCTTGAAGTGGATGAGTTGGTGCGCTGTGTTCAGGCGCAGGATACTTCGGTGCTGGTCAAGATCCCTGGGGTCGGCAAGAAGACCGCCGAGCGCCTGCTGGTCGAGCTCAAGGATCGCTTCAAGGCCTGGGAGACCATGCCGTCCATCGCCACGCTTGTAGTGGAACCTCGCGGTGCTGTGGCAGTCTCAAGCGCCGAGAGCGACGCAGTCAGCGCATTGATTTCCCTTGGCTTCAAACCGCAAGAGGCGAGCCGAGCCGTATCCGCCGTACAGGAAGAAGATTTGAGCAGTGAAGACCTGATCCGCCGTGCACTGAAGGGAATGGTCTAACGTGCGATATCAAATGTTCACCACGGCGTTGGTCCCTGGGCGGATTTGCGCGCCTCTACTTTCCTCTGTTGCCGCGTCCGCGTTGCGCCAGGCATTGCTATTCGTGACAGATCTGCCTGAAGCGGAATTGGCGGAAGGTGGGTGCTCATGATCGAAGCTGACCGCCTCATCACGGCCACTGGCCGGGAACGCGAAGAACAGTTCGATCGTGCGATCCGGCCGCTGAGCCTGGCCGAATACATCGGTCAGCCGGTAGTACGCGAGCAGATGGACCTCTTCATCCGTGCAGCGCGTGGGCGCAAAGAATCGTTGGATCACACGCTGATCTTCGGTCCGCCGGGCCTGGGCAAGACCACGCTCGCCAACATCATCGCCCAGGAAATGGGCGTCTCGATCAAAAGCACCTCGGGGCCCGTGCTCGAGCGGCCAGGCGATCTGGCGGCGCTGCTGACGAACCTGGAAGAAGGTGATGTGCTGTTCGTCGACGAGATCCATCGACTGTCGCCAATCGTGGAGGAAGTGCTTTATCCCGCGATGGAGGATTTTCAGCTCGATATCATGATTGGTGAAGGACCCGCCGCACGTTCGATCAAGCTCGACCTGCCGCCGTTCACCCTGGTTGGCGCGACGACGCGGGCGGGCATGCTCACCAATCCGCTGCGCGACCGTTTCGGCATCGTCCAGCGTCTCGAGTTCTACTCGACGGCTGATCTGGCAACCATTGTCACGCGGTCGGCTGGAATTCTCGGTCTCCCCATCGAGGCGGAAGGGGCTGTCGAAATCGCCCGGCGCGCCCGTGGTACGCCGCGTATTGCCAATCGCCTGCTCCGTCGGGTTCGAGACTTCGCCGAAGTGCGTGGTAATGGCGAAATCAGCCGCAGTACTGCAGACCTCGCGCTGAACATGCTCGATGTCGATGAGCGCGGTCTGGATCATCAGGATCGCCGTTTGCTGCTGACGCTGATCGAGAAGTTCGATGGCGGTCCGGTTGGCATCGACAGCCTTGCAGCTGCTATCAGCGAGGAACGTCACACCATCGAGGATGTGCTTGAACCCTATCTGATTCAGCAGGGTTACATCATGCGCACCCCGAGGGGGCGCGTCGTCACACGTCACGCCTATTTGCACTTTGGTTTGAACCTGCCGAAACGTCTGGGAGATACACCGACTCCCGACCTTTTCAGTGGCGACACAGAGTGACGAAAATTTCTTTGTTTTACCCAATTGGCAATTGCAGGGCCTGGCACTAGTATGCGCGCGGAATCACAAGCTCAATTGTTCTCCCATCGTTGTCGCGTGTACTACGAAGATACCGATGCGGGTGGCATCGTTTATTACGTCAATTACCTCAAGTTCATGGAGCGGGCCCGTACCGAACGGTTGCGCAGCCTGGGTTTTGCCCAGTCGCAGCTGGTCGGTGAAGACCTGCTTTTCGTCGTGCATTCCAGTGAAGCGCGTTATCACGCGCCGGCGCGTCTGGACGATGAACTGCTGGTGACAGCCGAAGTGGTCGAGGTGAGACGTGCAAGCCTGCGTTTCAAACAGCAGGTGCGGCGAGCTGATGATGATGTACTGCTCTGCGAAGGGCAGTTCGTGGTGGCGTGTGTGCGCACCGAGAGTTTGAAACCCCGTCCTATTCCAGAGCTGCTGCGTGCCGCTTTCGTCAGGTCGGGTCTACCCCCAGCAGGAGAGTAAGCGTGGAATCCAACGTCGATCATATGTCCATGTGGAGCCTGATCAGCAACGCCAGCTTTGTGGTTCAGCTCGTGATGCTGATTCTGGTGGGCGCCTCGGTGACCTCATGGATCCTGATTTTTCAGCGCGGCAATATGATCCGAGCCGCCAAGCGTTCCCTGGATGCTTTCGAGGAACGTTTCTGGTCGGGCATCGACCTGTCCAAACTTTATCGTCAGGCTGGAAGCAATCCGGACCCGGACTCGGGTGTCGAGCAGATCTTTCGTGCTGGCTTCAAGGAGTTTTCTCGCCTGCGTCAACAGCAGGGTGTCGATCCGGACGCTGTGATGGATGGCGTAAACCGGGCAATGCGAGTGGCCATCTCTCGCGAAGAAGAAAAGCTCGAGCAGGGCCTGCCGTTCCTGGCAACGGTGGGTTCCACCAGTCCCTATATCGGCCTGTTCGGTACTGTGTGGGGCATCATGAACTCCTTCCGTGGACTGGCTCAGGTTCAGCAAGCCACGCTGGCCACGGTTGCACCGGGTATTGCCGAAGCACTGATTGCCACTGCAATCGGCCTTTTTGCGGCAATTCCAGCGGTCATTGCTTATAACCGCTTCGCGGCGCGTGGCGAGATGCTCATCGGTCGTTACTACACCTTTGCCGATGAGTTCCAGGCGATCCTCCATCGCAAAGTTCACACCTCCGAAGATTGAGGCCCATAGGCCATGGCAAGAATTCGCAACAGACGCAAACCCGTCGCCGAGATGAACGTAGTGCCGTACATCGACGTGATGCTGGTACTGCTGGTGATCTTCATGGTGACCGCTCCGATGCTCAATCAAGGCGTGAAAGTCGACTTGCCGAAAGTGAGCAGCGAGGTGCTGCCGCAGGATAATGATGCGCAGGTCCTTACAATCTCGATCAAGGCCGACAAGACCTACTACTGGAACATCGGCAGTGAGGTTGATACGGATACCGTCCAGGACAAGGCGCTGACACTCGAGGAAATGACCAAGGCGGTCACCGCGATCATGAACCAGAACCGTAGTCAGGGTAAGCAGATCCAGGTCTTCGTACGAGGCGATAAAGCCGTGGATTATGGTTCGGTAATGGCGGCAATGGGTGGATTGCAGGAGGCGGGCGTGGGTAACGTCGGCCTGATTACCGAGGCGCCTTGATGCAGCAGCCGGATCGTTCGCGCTCTGAGAGCCTCTATTGGCCCACCATTCTGGCGGTGGGCCTGCATGCAATCATTTTTGCGACACTGTTCGTCAGCTTCGCCATGACGCCAGAACTGCCACCGTCCAAGCCTATCGTCCAGGCCACCCTGTATCAGCTCAAGTCCCAGAGTCAGGCGAAGGTACAAACGAACCAGAAAATCGCCGGTGAAGCGCAGAAGACCGCTGCAAAGCAATATGAAGCCGAGCAGCTGGAACAGCGCAAGGTAGAGCAGCAAAAGCAGGCGGCCGCAAAAGCTGCGGAACAAAAAAAGGCTGACGAGGCTCGAAAGGCCGAGGCAGCGAAGGCTGATGCGGCGAAGAAAGCCTCCGTGGCCAAGAAAGCTGACGAGGCAAAGAAAGCCGAGCAACAGAAGCAGGCGGAGATTGCCAAGAAAAAAGCGGCCGAAGAAGCACAGAAGAAGAAAGCCGCTGAGGAAGCTAAGAAAAAGGCAGCAGCCGAAGCGGCGAAAAAGAAAGCTGCAGAAGATGCGAAGAAAAAAGCGGCCGCTGAGGCAGCAAAGAAGAAAGCCGCCGAGGAAGCAAAAAAGAAAGCTGCAACCGAGGCTGCCCGCAAAGCCGCTGAAGACAAGAAGGCACAGGCACTGGCCGAGCTGTTGTCCGATGATACGGAGCGACAGCAGGCGCTGGCTGATACCCAGGGCGATCAGACCTCCGGAAATTTCGACGATCTGATTCGCATGCGTGCCGCTGAAAACTGGACCCGGCCACCCTCGGCGCGAAATAACATGTCGGTTACGCTACGAGTCAACATGCTGCCGGACGGCACCATTACCGCTGCGACAGTTTCACGTTCCAGTGGTGATGCTCCATTCGACAGTTCCGCGGTAGCGGCAGTAAAGAATATCGGTCGGCTGACCGAAATGCAGGGGCTCTCTGCACAGGACTTTCAGCCGTATCGCTCGTTCACGATGACATTTACGCCTGAGGATCTAGCGTTGTGATCAATTACCTTCGAGGTTTCATCGTTCTTCTCCTGTTCGTAATGGGCAATACCGTCGCTCAGGAGAAAAACATCGTCGTTACCAGCGGTGCCGATCGCGCCATTCCGATCGCGGTGGTTCCGTTTGGTTGGCAGGGCGGCACCGTGCTGCCTGAAGACATGGCCGAGGTAATCGGCAATGACATGCGTAACTCAGGAATCTTCCAGCCTATTCCCAAGCAGAACATGATCAGTCTGCCCACCCGCGGCACTGAGATTATCTTTCGTGACTGGAAGGCTCTCGGTGCGCAGTACGTCATGGTCGGAAACATCACGCCGGGCGCTGGCAAGCTGCAGATTCGCTATGAGGTGTTCAACGTAACTACCGAGCAGCAGGTTTTGACCGGCACCGTTGGTGGTTCTCAGGACCAGCTTCGGGACATGGCGCATTACGCGTCCGATCAGGCTTTTGAAAAGCTCACGGGGATAAAAGGCGCGTTCTCGACTCGCCTTCTGTATGTCACCGTTGAGCGTCTTGGTGGTGCGAATACGCGCTATACCCTGCAGCGTTCCGACTATGACGGTGCTCGTGCAGTAACCTTGCTGCAGTCCCGCGAGCCGATTCTTTCGCCGCGCTATTCGCCGGACGGTCGCCGTATTGCCTACGTCTCATTCGAGCAGAAACGCCCGCGTATCTTCATGCAGCACGTCGATACCGGTCGTCGCGAACAGATCACCAATTTCGAAGGGCTTAACGGCGCTCC
>CETJ01053366.1_pt1 | contig 23110 bp, 18 predicted proteins | sample 531341 | NCBI WGS metagenome assembly CETJ01 (sample SAMEA2622677, study PRJEB7988) | marine metagenome | isolation source: saline water (ENVO:00002010), including | reverse complement strand
CGCTGATAAGGCACAAGAAAACAGAGTCGCGCGGGGTTCGTTTATAGCTGTCGAAACGCCAAACGCTACCAGCTGCACACGGCGCCGCTGACGCTATTCAAAAAAACGGGATTGCAACCAACACACTCACCCAGCGCGGACGGGCAAAGCAGACCGCCAACTGTGCCTTCTACAGCGGCTTGCCAGTGCAGCCCCGGCGTGAGTCGTCTATCTTTTATTTGCGCCGCCACCGATCCTGAACATGAAGGATGAACGAACCATGGCCGATGACTTTGGAAAGCTGGTGTTAAGGGTTTCGCTGGGTGTGCTTATTCTACTGCATGGCCTTTTCAAGCTGCAGAACGGTATCGACGGGATCGCAGGCATGCTATCCAGTCATGGGCTGCCCGCTTTTTTGGCTTATGGCGTATATATAGGTGAGGTGATTGCGCCGGCCTTGGTGATTCTGGGCGTATTCACCCGAATTGGTGCGTTGCTCATAGCAGGCAACATGCTCGTCGCATTTGGACTCGCCCATCTACAGGAGCTGTTCTCGCTCGGCCAAATGGGTGGCTGGGCTCTTGAGCTTCAAGGCATGTTTCTGTTTGGATCCATCGCCGTCGCCCTCATCGGTGCAGGCAGGTTCAGTATTGGCGGGACCGCTGGGCGATATAACTGACGAGAGCATTTCCCGGTTCCGGCCCTCGTCGGCAGACGCTGATACGCTTGTTACCTCTTCAAGACAGGCATTGAACAACGTTTTTTGAGCCAGAAGAAGACGCTACGTGCCGGACCGCTTCGGCTGCGAGATATTTAACACCTCAACGATCGTGCCTATGATCAGTCCATGACCGCTTCCGTGCCAATACGTCAGCCCTGCCCGCCTGCCGCCTGCATCTGCGGTCGCGATCAGTTGCTCGAAGCGCCCGGCAGCAGTGACCTGCGCATCCTCCGGCTGACCCGCCAGGAGGAGAGCCGCTTGCTTTCCCGCTTGGAAAACCTGGAAGACCTTGCCGATCTTGAGCGTATGCAGCAACGAATCTATGAACAGCTCGGGGTTCGCCTTCATATCGCACCGGGCTTCAACGAAGTGCGCAGCATGCGCGGCATCCGCATTGACATTGAGGAGCTACCAGGCTTGTGCCGCAAGACCCGGCAATCGATCCCGGCGGCGATCCGCCGCGGCCTGGAAAAGCGCCCGGAAATCGCCTTCAGCTTGCTCAACGCACACGACCTGTTGCGCGATGCGTGACACCACCCGCGCAACGAACGAAGGCGCCGCGATGGCACTCGTTGCCGCCATCTGCGATAGTTGTACGACCAGCTTATTCGGCTGGTCTGCTGTTAGCCCACAAGGCTGGCACTGCTTATGACGCCTTGCGAGTTCTGCTGCTTCCTACCGTCGGCAGCCTGCCGCGTCCTTCGCGCCACCCGCGCGTTTCGATGGCTCACCTGCCATCACTGAGCCGATCGCTGTTGTCGATGCTCGGCCGTTCGTCAATAACAACCAAAAGACCGATCCGAACAAGGACGCCTCATGAAATTGACTCGTTGCTTAACTGCGCTGACTGCTGCCGTTGCGCTCTCTGCCACCTTCGCCGCTTCGGCTCGTGAATACTCCGTTTCCACTGTGCTTTCCGATGCCTTCCCGTGGGGCCAGGCCGCCCAGAAGTGGGCTGACCTGGTTGAGGAGCGCTCAAACGGCGAAATCACCCTGCGTGTGTACCCCAACGCACAACTGGTCGCGGGCGACCAGACCAAGGAATTCTCCGCGATGCGTTCCGGATTGATCGACATGGCTGTCGGATCGACCATCAACTGGTCGCCACAAGTTCCGGAGCTCAACCTCTTCTCCTTACCCTTCCTAATGGCAGACAGCGCCGACCTCGACGCCATCACCCAGGGGAACGCCGGCGAGCAAGCATTCGCCGCCATCGAGAAACGCGGCATCGTTCCGCTGGCCTGGGGTGAGAACGGTTTCCGGGAGATATCCAACTCGGTCAAGCCCGTGAAGACGCCCGCCGACTTGAAAGGCCTGAAGATCCGTGTAGTGGGTTCACCCCTCTTCCAAGACACCTTCACCGCACTGGGCGCCAATCCGACCCAGATGAGCTGGGCGGACGCCAAACCCGCATTGACCACCGGCGCAGTTGATGGGCAGGAGAATCCGTTATCCGTGTTCGACGTGGCGCGGGTCGATCAGGTCGGGCAGAAATATCTGACGCTCTGGCATTACATGGCCGACCCATTGATCTTCGCGGTCAACCAGCGTGTCTGGAAGGAGCTGCCAGAAGCCGACCGCGAACTGCTGCGTCAGGCCGCGATAGACGCCGGTAAATGGGAAATCGAATTGTCGCGCAACAGCGAGGCCAAGCGCCTGGAAGACATTCGCGCACGCGGCGTCGAGGTAACCGAGCTGAGCGAGGCCGAGCAACAGGCGTTCGCTGACGCGACTCGCAGCGTGCAGGATAAGTGGACGTCGAAGATCGGTGCCGACCTGGTCGAAGCAGCCCGCACCGCCGTGGCAAAGTAAAAACCGTTCAGCCCGGCGGCATGATGCTGCCGGGCGTCGAGGAAATTCATGAATAATCGACAGGACGCGCGCCTTGAGCGCGTGCTGGCTACCCTGGCGCTGGTGGTCATCGGCCTGATCAGCCTGGGCAATGTGGTGGTGCGCTACTTCACCGATGCCTCCTTCGCCTTTACCGAAGAAATCTCCGTTTTTCTCCTTGTGATTCTGACCTTCGCCGGTGCGTCGGTGGCCATGCGCAGCAACCGCCACATCCGCATCGGTTTTGCTGAGCGAATGTTTCCGCGACTGCGTACTCCGCTGATCTTGTTGCAGTGGCTGGCCTGCGCATCGGTGCTCGGTATGGTGCTCTGGTACGGCGGACAGTTCGCGCTGGAGGAATACCAGTGGGAATCCGAATCTCCTGGTCTCGGGCTGCCGAACTGGTGGTACGTGGTCTGGCTGCCACTGCTGGCGCTGTTGATGGTCGTGCGCTTGACCCAAATGACGATCGATCGATTGCGCGGGAGGCTCACCGATGAGCCCTGACCTCTGGATGCTGGCCAGTTTCCTGCTGCTGTTGTTGGTTGGCGTACCGGTTGCATTTTCCCTGGCGCTCTCCGGCGCCATTGGCATCGTTGCAGGCCTTTCACCGGACATGCTTGCGACGCTTGGTACCAACACCTACAACGGCGTTGCCAAATACCCCCTGATAGCGATTCCGCTGTTCATCCTTACCGGCCTGGTATTCGAAAAATCTGGCGTCGCGCTGCGTCTGGTGCGCTTCGCTCAGGCCTTGATCGGTCCACGCCATGGCGGTCTGGCGATGGTCGCAATCCTGGTCTGCCTGATCATGGGCGGTATGAGCGGCTCCGGCCCGGCCGATGCAGCCGCGGTTGCCATGGTGATGCTGCCGAGCATGACCCGCGCCGGCTATCCCAAGCCATTCTCGGCAACGCTGATAGCCGCGTCCGCCTCGACAGCGATTCTGATCCCGCCGTCCATTGCGCTGATTCTTTATTCCATTGTGGTCCCTGGCGTCGACCTACGAGCGCTGTTTGCAGCCGGCCTTTTCCCGGGAATCATTGCAGGCCTCGTGTTGCTGCTACCGGCCTGGCTGTTGGCGCGCCGCTACGGCTGGGAGAACCCGGAAGGTGCTGAGCGCCCGCCGCTTGGTGAAAGCTTTCGTCATGCATTGCCGGCACTCTTCGCCCCCGTATTGATTCTAGGCGGCTTGCGCAGCGGCCTGTTCACACCCACCGAAGCCGCAGTGGCCGGCGTGACCTATGGCGTGGTCATTGGCTTGTTCGTTACACGCGAACTGGACTGGAGGAACCTGTGGCGGCTCTGCGGCGAGGCAGCAGTGATTTCCGGCGTAGTGATGCTGATCATCGCGCTGGCCGGAATATTTGCCTGGGCCGGCACCATGCTGGGTACTTTCCGCCATCTGGCCGAATGGCTGATTTCGCTGTCTGACAACAGTGCGGTGCTGCTGATCCTGGTGATGATCGCAGTGCTGCTGGCCGGGATGCTGCTGGATGCGATTTCCATCTATCTGATCCTGATGCCGATCCTGATTCCCGTGATGCAACACTTCGGTTGGAATCCGGTGTGGTTCGGCATCCTACTGGCGATGAACATAGCGATTGGCCAGTTCACCCCTCCGGTAGCGATAAACCTGCTAGTCACCGCCGAGGTTGCCAAGATCCGCCTGGAGCAAACGGTCGGCTGGGCCATGCTATTCGTTCTGGTGATGGGCAGCGCGCTGATTTTGGTGGCTGTTTTTCCTGAAATCGCACTGTGGCTGCCTCGGATACTGGGCTATGCGGTCTAGCTCAGAGGGCCTGCCCCAATCAGAGACATAGAGAGTTCGAGTAGACCCTCGAAACAGGCGATCCCGATCATCGAGATCGCCTACTTTCAAGCATGGTTAAGCTCCGAACGCGGGAGCGAAACACTTCACATGCACAGCCCATAAAGCGTCAACCGCCTATCGCCGCCAATTCTGGCCGCTCATGGTCCGCCGAGGGCTTCTGCAGAACCTTTGCCGCAGTCGCGGCACGTTGTTGCATGACAATGTCCAGGGCACGGCTGGGCAGAATATCGATGTCATCGAAGGTAATAAGCTGACCCGGCTCGACCGCACGCCGCAGGGCCGTCTTGCGCAGCAGGCCAATGGGGACGTGATCCGGATGCTGGTCGAGCTTCAGTGCTTCGCCGCGAAACTGGAAACCACCAATGCCCCGCTCGATCAACTCACCTGGTCGCATGGCTCGCTTGGCAATAGCCCCCACGCCGAGGGTTGGTGCGGTGGAGTTGTTCAACAGTACATCACCACCACCGAGCACTCGCCGCACGGTTTTGCCGACTTCGAGCGAGCAGAGATGGAACGGGCGTACCAGCGTGTAATAAGGGCCAGGGCCAAGCTTGAAATACTCTATAGCGGCACGCTGGTCGTCGTCGTGGCGGCAGACCAGAAACACTCCACCCGCGGGATATCCGGAAGGAATCACGTAATCGACGAAGGGTTGCCCTAACCGTTCGGCCATCATGCCAAGCAGGTTGCCCGACTCAGTCAGATTGGTCGAAGCCAGGCCTTCCAAGCCTTGTTTTGTAATAGTCGCGCCGAGGCCATTGCCGACAATAGCCTGTTCGATCTGCACCTTGGTGCCGTCCGTGAATGAAGTAGTCTGGTCTACGCTTATGCCTTGGCGTTTTGCCCAGTACCTCATGTCTTCGACCGAAGGGTTGTGGTTCAGATAGCCCTTCATATTGCCGTAGACCAACGGTTTGAAGCCCATCATCAAGGCTTCTTCATGAAGGGCCGCCAATGAACCCGGCTGGTCGCCCTCGGCCTCGGTGATGAAGCCTTTGGCAGCCAGGTACGACCCTGTGGTGACCTGCAGCTCAGCGTTGATCGTCACCACTGGTAGACCAGCTTCGAAAGCACGCTCAATGACCTCGGTGCCGTGAAATACATCGCCGCTGCATTCCACGATCAGGTCTGCACCATCAATCAGATGGTCAATAGAATTGGTGAGTCGCTCAGGCAGGGGAAAATCAGTAAAGGAGTTCAACGGGCGACGGGTCAGGACTCGCGAGATTTCAATATCCTGATAATGCTGCTTGATCAGCCGAATAAAGCAGTGGGCAATCATCCCTGTGCCGGATACACCGATCTTTTTCTTAATCTGCGAGGTAGACATAAGCGAATCCATTCAGTAGGCAACGATGCTCTGACCGCAACGACAGAAAAAGATTTTACGGCGCAGTAAATCAGGCCTGTCGGTATGGCGAAACTCGGTTGCGTTAGCAAAGCCAGCTACCTGAAAGCTAAGCGTCAGCAGACCGATTGAGCCAATTGATTAAAGGCAAAAGAGAGGGGTGACTCGGCTGTTTTTTTGTCGCCAATATCCGGGATAAAAGGAAGCGGCGTTGCACCGCTCCCTATCGACAGAGCTTAGTTAAGCGCCGCTATCGCCTTGTCGTAGTTCGGCTCGCTACCGATCTCGGCGACCAACTCGCTGTGAAGCAACTGATCGTGCTCGTCCAGTACAACGACAGCACGAGCTGACACACCGGCTAGTGGGCCGGTTGCAACCAGAACGCCGTACTGTTCGAGAAACTCGCGTCCGCGCATGGTCGAGAGATTGATGACATTCTCTAGCCCTTCAGCACCGCAGAAGCGCTTCTGAGCGAAGGGTAGGTCAGCAGAGATGCAAAGCACCACGGTATTGGCCAGTTCGTTGGCCTGCGCATTGAACTTGCGCACCGAGGTCGCACAGGTTGGCGTATCGATGCTTGGAAAGATGTTCAGGATCTTGCGCTTGCCCGCGAAGCTAGCAAGCGTCACATCCGATAGATCACCGCCTACCAGGCTGAACGGCGCGGCCTTCTGGCCGACTTGCGGAAAGTTGCCGGCAACCTGAATCGGATTGCCTTTCAGGGTTACTTCAGTCATGTCTAATTCCTCTCAGTCATGGGCCGTACGCGTAGCAACGGCCCGGGTTATCAGGCTGCGTGGGTGCGGGCGAAGTATTCTTTGGTCAACTTGACCACCACAGGGCTTAGCAGCAGCAGAGCAACGAGGTTGGGAATTGCCATCAGACCATTCAGCGTGTCTGCCAACAGCCAGGCGAAATCGAGCTGGGCAATTGCACCGAACGGCACAGCCAGGACCCAAATGATACGGAACGGCCAGATCGCCTTGGTGCCGACCAGAAATTCCCAGCATTTCTCACCGAAGTAACTCCAGCCAAGGATTGTGGTGAAAGCGAACACGACCAAAGCGATGGTCAGCAGCGCTGCACCCACGCCGGGCATGGCCGATTCGAAGGCTGCAGCGGACAGCGCCGCACCGCTTTCGCCACCCGTCCAGACACCCGAGCAGATGATCGCCAGGCCAGTGATCGAGCAGATGATGATGGTATCGATAAAGGTACCCATCATGCCGATCAGCCCGGAGCGAACCGAGCTGTTGGTCGTACCGGCAGCTTGTGCGATACCGGCCGTGCCCAGCCCCGCCTCGTTGGAAAAGATGCCCCGCGCCACACCGAAGCGAATTGCGGCCATCACTGCCGCGCCGGCAAAGCCGCCAGTGGCCGCGATCGGCGAGAAGGCATGGGTGAAGATCAGCTCGAAGGCCGCAGGAAGCTCAGCGGCGTGCACCACCAGCACTACGATGCCGGCGATGACGTACGCAACGCACATGAACGGCACCAGGGCAGCAGCCACTGCACCGATACGCTTGATGCCGCCGAGAATGACCAGCCCCACGAACAGCATGGTGACCAGACCGGTCACCCACAGCGGTACCGAGAAGGTCGACTCCAGCGCCAGCGCCATGCTGTTGACCTGGACCATGTTGCCGATGCCGAACCCAGCCAGCCCGCCGAAGATGGCAAAGGCGCCACCCAGCCAAAGCCAGCGCTTGTGCAAGCCATTCTTGATCGCATACATCGGTCCGCCGACGTGCTCGCCACGATCATCCTTCTCGCGGTAATGCACTGCCAGCACCACCTCGCAGTACTTGGTCGCCATTCCCACCAACGCCGTGCACCACATCCAGAACAGCGCACCCGGACCGCCGAGAAAGATCGCCGTGGCGACACCGGCGATGTTACCAGTACCCACGGTAGCGGCCAGGCAGGTCATCAACGCCTGAAACGGGCTGATCTCACCTGTTTCATCATCGCCCTTGGCACGTCCGCGCCAGATCAGCGCAAAGCCCGTACCGATACGCGCCAATGGCATGAACTTGAGCATGACCATAAGAAAGAAACCAGTACCGAGGATCAGTACCAGCATGGGCGGTCCCCAGACGAGACCGTTGACGCTATTGACCAGGTTTTGCAGGAATTCCATTCAAGGCACCCTTATTGATTATGTTAGACATCCTTGCCTGAACGGGCCGAGCCGGCACGAACAATGAAACGGCGAGTTTGAGTACACCAGTTCAACTGCTGCCCGAACGACCCGGTAATACCCCGACTTCAATGTCCGGAGCATTACCGTCACCTGCAAGACTCGTGCTAGAGCCTTGCATCAGCCGCCATGCAAGGAGCGACCGCGCGATCCTACCACCACATTCTGTACTTGGCGCCACACGCTTTGTGCGTGATCCAAAGCGGATGCTGAGTGCAAACGAGCGACCGACTGGTCAGCCTCTGAAGCCACGCCAGATTGCCGCGTACGTAAGCCTGTCAGCGTAGCCCAGAGCAGCGCCAAAGCCAGTCGACAACCGAGAGTTTCTGGTTTGGCAGTCGTCAGAAATCGCGTCTGTAGAACACGTCCAGCGAGCTGGCGAGCCCGCTGGCCGCCTCAAGGAAAATTCGCTTGGTCAGCTGATAGCGCAACGCGACCGTATTGGCAGGCTCGAATACCCCAACGCCGTAACGTAACGTCAATCTATCGGTCAGCTTCCCGCTCGCCACCACGCTGGTGTCTGTACCGCTACCCTCAGTGTCCAGCTGAAAGTCCTCGATGCCGAGGCGTTGCGCGACGTTGCCGGTAATCGATGCGCTGCCCGCCAGGCCGAGCCCAAGCGCCGCCTGAGCCAAGAGATTGCTGTCTCCGGTCTCGGCACCAAGGGGCCGCCCAAGCACAAGGTAAGACAGTGCCTGCTCCTGGCTCATGGCAGGCTCGGCGAACACATCGACGCGCGGCTGCTCGGCGCTTCCTGTGACACGCAGGCCCGCGATCACGTTTTCATCCTCGATACGTCGAATGGCTTCGATATCCAGATAGGGTTGCGACAGCACACCCGTGAACAGCAACCGGGCGCGACGGATCGTCAGGCGTTGCCCATAAGCACGGTAACGCCCTTTGTTGAGGCTAAGCTCCCCGCGCGCATCGAAGTCATCGCCGATGTGCAGGTAACCGGCGAGGTCGGCAGTGAGGCCAAATCCTGAGAAGCGCAGCCTGTCCTGTCCAACCTCAACATCCACGTCCATGCGAATCGCCAAGGGCGGCTTCGTCTCTTCCGCTTCGGCGCCGACAATGACCGCATCCTCGGATATCTTGACCGTCGAGGGTGGCAGCTCTCGCACCGTGATTTCCCCACGCGGCACGCGCAGCTTGCCGCTGACGGCCAGCTGCTCGTCAGCCAACTGAATGCGTAGATCGGGCGCAATTTCGAGCTCAGCATAGGGCTCGACGATCACAGGCAATTGGTTGCCATTGATACGCAGATCGAGGTCCAGCGCCTGCGCCCAATCGATTGTTCCCGCAATCTGTCCCTGGCCCTGCTCGCCGCTGCGCCAGTCACCCTCGACACGGACCCGTTCACCATCGATGACAGCAGTCACCTGCAGCTGCTCGAAACTGACAGGCAACTCCGCACCAGCAATCTCGCCCCCGGTGAGCTTTAGCACTCCTTCGAGCTGTGGTTTCTGCAGCGTGCCCGAAATCTGACCATTGCCATTCAGTTGACCGTCGAGTCGCTCGACCTGGGCAACGAAAGGCCGGATAACGGAAAGATCGAAATTGTTTAGCTCGAAATTGCCAGAGATCGGCTTGACCTCGCCACTAGGGTCCACCTGGAGTCGAACATCCAGATCGCCGAGATCCCCGCCCTCGAAGCTCAACCTGCTGTCGACCTGTTTCGGGGTCAGCTGGCTGTTCAGTGACAAGGTCTGATAGGGGAAATCCAGCCACTGCTCGCCATCCCGCATACGCAAAACGCCTGGCCCGGCGTCCACACGGATGGTCCCGCTTGGGCCTGATTTTGGCAGGTCCAGTGCAAGATCAGCGTTGACTTCTCCTTGCCAGAGCAAATTCTCCGGCAGGTATTCAGCGAGCGATTCAAGCGGGAAGTCGCGCAGGCGATAGCGCAACTGCGGGTCAGGTTGCAGTCGCTGGTCGTCGGCACACAGCGTGGCCCGGCCCGAGGCCCAGCAGTGCGCCCCGAAGGTAATCTTGCCGCTCTCCAATCGCTCCAGCGACGCGGGATCGCGCAGTGCCCATTGTTGTCCGTGAGCATCCAGCTCGGCTTTCGTCAACCGACCCCGCCAATCACCGCCTTCAAGTCCACCGGTCAACGCCAGCGACAGGTCGAGCAAGGAGCCCTGTAGCTGCAGTCTGGCCTGATGCGCTGTTGGCGTGCCTTCGGCGCTCAGCTGCAACTCGCCGATATCAGTCGCTCCAGCCTGTAAGCCTTTCGCGTCAAGGCTAAGCTGGCCCCGCTCTCCCTCGGACAGGCTCGCGGCCACTTGCAGTTGATCAACTCGATTGTCCTGAAACGCGATCCCGGTGCTGCTCAACGCAAGCTTTCCCTGAGGTGCGTCTGGCGTGCCCGACAGGTCAAGCTTGCCGGTCATTCTGCCGCTCAAATCAGGCCAGAGCTGGCCCAGGCGTGATAGATCAATGGCCAGGTTCGCCTCAAGCGTCTCGGCCCAGCGGCCGCTGCCCTGAATGCGGTTGTCGCCCAGACGCAAATCGACCGCCGGCACGCTCCAGGTCATGTTCTCACCGCTCGCCTGCAATTGAAGCCTGAGCGGCTGCTTGCGCAACGTGCCATTCAAATCGAGGGCGGCGTCGGCTTGCAGGTTTTCCTCTCGCAAGGCGCCGCTACTAGTCAGCGTGCCGCCGATGGTTCCCGGCAGCTCTGCGACCCAGTAAGACGGATCGAGTTCGCTCAGCTCGAGTCGCGTCGTCCAATCGACTCCGTCAGCGAACCCGACGCTGAGATTTCCTTCAGCCCTGCCCTGTCCAGCCTCCAGTTGCAGCTGCGGCAGATGAACGACCTCAAGGTCGCCGCTGACCGGGCTTTGCAACGTGAAGTCACCGGAGGGACCGGTCAGCGCCGCGTTGAAATTGCCCAGGTAACTGCCCTCGTCGTACTGGATCTGCGCGTCGAGGGTTCGCAATGTCACGGGCGGCTCCTCGACGTCGGGATAGAGCCGGCGCCAGGGGAAGTTACGCCAGGCCAGCTGCGCCTCGGCAGCCAAACCGTCTTGCCAATCGATCCGGCCGTCCAGATCAATGTATTGCTGCTCGCCGGCAGCCAATGTGAGGGTTTCGATATCGGCATGGGCCAAGTCGACCAATGCCTTGAGCGCGAGATCCACCGCCCCGCCCTCGCCCTGCAGGCTTCCATCACCCACCAGGCGATAGCCCTGTTCCATGTCACCTTTGACGGTCAGCTCCAGCGCCTCGAGACGCAAGGCGTCGGGCAACTCAGGGGTCGCCTTGAAACGCTCCACCGCCAGCAGTAGATTCGCCGGCAGCTCCGGCTCCAAGGGTCTCACCCATCCGCTGAGCTTGGCCTGCAGATAGCCCTGGCTTTGCACGTCGACCATGAGATGTTCACGCAGCTCGCCGTCGGCTTCGAACTTCACTGCCCAGGGCTGCTCATTCGGCGAGCGAATCGCCGCGCTACCGCTCAGCACCAACGGCCAGTCGGCTCGGGTCCGCAGCCGGCCCGAGAGTTCAAGAACAACGTCTTCACGGCGAACCTCCAGCGCTCGAATGACCAGGCCCTGTTCGTCCCAGCCCGCCTGCAACTCCGCGCCCTGCATCTGTTGAACGCCGTTGAGGTTGATCGCGCCGATATCGACGCGGTCAAGACGGAGCTCGAGTGGTAGATCGAGATCCGGAAGACTGAAGGGTTCGCTTGTTGCTTCGTCCTCCGGAGCAGGAGGAAATGTGAGATCGATATCGCCGGTTACCAGCTCGTCGATACAAAGGGTCTTGCGCAGCAAACAACTGGGCGCCCAGTTCATGCGCGGCGAAGCCACTTCGACCCGACGACCATCCTGCTCCCATACCAGACGGTCCGCCTGCCAGCGACCAGCGAGGCGACCCGTGAACGCCTCAAGCTGCAGCCCAGGTACTTTGCTCAGCGTCCAACGGCTGCCCGCGTTCGTGCCGAGCACCAGGAAGACCGCCAAAACAACCACCAGCAGCAGCGCCAGTATGGCCAACAGCATCCCGCTGACGATTTTCAAGCTACGCCTCAAAGCTCCGGCCCCATGGAAAAGTGCAGGCGAACTCCGCCCTCGCCATCCAGCGGATGTGCCAGGTCAACGCGAATCGGCCCAACCGGCGAAACCCATCGAACTCCGACGCCCACGCTGCTCTTGAGACTCGGCAACTCCAGCGAGTTGAACGAATTGCCCTGGTCTACAAAGGTCGCCAGTCGCCATTTCTCAGTCACTGAATACTGGTACTCAGCGCTGACCGCGAGCTGATAACGCCCGCCGATTCGGTCGCCATCAGAGTTGGTCGGCGACAGGCTCTGGTAGTCGTAACCGCGCACACTTTGATCACCACCGGTAAAGTAGCGCAGCGATGGCGGCACGTTGGTGTATTCGTCGGTCCAGTTGCCGCCCACTTCCACCCGCCCAAGAAAACGATGTCGAGCACCCAGCGTGGTGAGTCCCTTGACCGTCGCGTTGGCATGGATCAGATCAGCGTCCGACAACACGCCCTCCTTCGCCGCCCCCAGTTCGAACCTCAAGCGATAGCCATGACTGGGATCGAGACGGTTGTCGCTGCGCAGAAAGCTGTAAGACACGCCCGGCATCAACAAGGTGCTGACCCCCGAATCATCGCCCAGCTCGTACTGCTCATGACGCCACTTCAACGCCCAGACGCGCTGCCAGCCGCTGGGCAGCCGACGATGCCACTCGGGGCCAACCGTCAGCAGGCGACTCAGGCTGTCGTTATCACTCAGTTCTTCGTACTGATAGCCGGCTGCATAGCGCAGTTTGTCAGTCAACGGTGGGTCCAGCGGTACGTCATAGAACAGACCGACGTTTTGCCGCGGCGCCGACAGCTCGGACTCGATGCCGTAGCTGTGGCCCTGCGGATTGACCCAATGGCGGGTGAAGTCGAAACGTATCCGTGGCCCGACATCCGTCGAGTAGCCCAAACCAAACCCGAGCGTACGCGGCTCTCGCGTGGTCAATTGCACCGCAACGGGAATGCGTTGCTGATCGGCGTTAGCCGGGTTGGCATCGACCCGGACGCCTTCGAAGTAGCCGCTGGACTGCATCGCCTGGTTGAGTTCGGCAATCAATTCCGAGTCATACGGCGTGCCGGGATCGAACGGCACCATGCGCTCCAGCAAGTCCGGATCAAAAGGCGAGTCTCCTTCAAAACCCACATCCCCGAGCAAGTAGCGTGGCCCGCTGTTGAACACCAGTTCTACGTCGGCGGCATTGGTGTCGGGGTTGATCGCCAGCCGTTGACGCTCGAAGCGGCCATCAAAAAACCCATAGCGCGAGGCCTGATTGAGAATCCGTTGTTTGACCGCTTCATACTGCCCGTGATTGAGCACGGCGCCTGGCTTCAAGGTGTTGCGCGGCACTCGAAACGCCTGCAGTTCGGCAGCAGGCCCGTTGACCTGCAATGTGATGTCGCGCAGACGAACTGGCTCGCCCGGCTTGATTCGCAGCGCCAGCCGAGGAGTTTCGCCTCCGGTGACCCTGGTTTCGATAACTGCGTGGTAATAGCCCAACGCCTGCAGCGCTTTGTTCGCCTGCTCCTGGGCAATGCGACTGTAACGCAGCAATTCCTCTTCACTGCGATCGTCCAGTTCGCCGATGTAGTTCTCGACGTTTTCACGCAGCGCACTGTTTGATGGCGTGACCTTGACGTCGAGCTCAGCTGCGTCCAGCGCAGATACGCAGCACAAGAAAACGCCCGCCGGAGCGATACGGCGAAGGATACGGATAGGCATGGCCAGGGATGCTAGCACGCTGCGCACTAGGCTTTGGCGAAGTGTCGATGCGTGTAGCACGGCATATACAGCGTAAGGCAAAAGCATGGGAACACTTCTTAGGACAACATCAGTACGACTGTCGCCCCTGCGCAAAATTCGTTCTAACCACTGGATGCCTCGACCTGTCGCGGCGCCGGATGGAAGAACACGTGCTCGACCACCGGACCGATGGCTACCTGGCCAATGTCTTCGTACCCCTGACGTGCATAGAAGTTGAGGTAGCGTGAGTTGCCGGTGTCGATCACCAGGCCCTCCGATGCAGCGTCCGCGGCACACCAGTTGTGCAACGCTTCAAGCAGCTGTTCGCCATAGTGCTGCCCCTGGCACTTGGGATGGACCGCCATCAGCGGCAACACATGGAAATTTCCTGGTGGCAGACAACCCAGCACCGCAGCGTGGTAATCAAGATAGCGCCGTGTACAGCGGAAGCCTGCAGTCAGCAGCATGCGCATTCGCCACGCCCAGCTTTCAGTGATGTCGAGTCGACGCTGTGGTGGCGCGATCAGCGCGGCAGCAATCAACCGGTCATCGAGCAACAACCCCAACGCCGGTTGGTCCTGCAACAAGTGCTGATTGACCAGCTCGCGAACGGTTGCGCGAACACGCTGCTCGTAGCCGGGGCGATCAGCCTCGAACAAATAAGCGAAGGTCGGTTCGTGTCGATAGGCGTTATACAGAAGCGAGCGGATTTCCCTGGCGTAACCACTGTCGAGCATTCGTACTTCTGCAGTCATCGGCATGGCGGTTCTCTTGTTATGTCACTGGGGCTGATTTCACGTTAGCAGCCGCATCGGAGTATTGCCGCGCGAGAACCTGGTTTGATGATTACGGCTCGCCGCAGCGCCGCCATAGCCAGTAGAATCGCGGTTTTGCCGGAGCCACAGTCAATGAAGCTTGTTTCTTTCAATATCAATGGTTTACGGGCCAGACCTCATCAGCTTTCCGCAATCATCGAGAAGCATCAGCCTGACGTGATTGGCTTGCAGGAAACCAAGGTGTCTGACGAACAGTTCCCGCAGGCCGAGATAGAGGCCCTTGGTTATCACGTCCATTTCCATGGCCAGAAAGGTCATTACGGTGTCGCGCTGCTGTCACGACAGGCCCCGCTGGAAATCCACAAAGGCTTTCCCGGCGATGGCGAGGAATCGCAGAAGCGCTTCATCTGGGGTCGGTTCGCAGACAGCAATGGCGAGCCGGTTACGGTCATGAACGGTTATTTCCCTCAGGGCGAGAGCCGCATCCACCCCACCAAGTTTCCGGCCAAGACCAAATTCTATGCCGACCTCCAGGCGCTGCTGGAAGAACGTTTTACCCCTGAGCAATCCGTAGCCGTGATGGGCGACTTCAACATCTCACCCGAAGATTGCGACATCGGCATTGGTGAGGTAAACGCCAAACGCTGGCTGCGCACGGGCAAGTGCAGCTTCCTGCCGGAGGAACGCGAGTGGCTGACACGTTTGAAGAACTGGGGTCTGCAGGACAGCTTTCGCACGCTGAATCCTGAAGTGGTTGATCGCTTCAGCTGGTTCGACTACCGCAGCCGAGGCTTCGAAGACGACCCACGCCGGGGGCTGCGCATTGACCTGATCCTGACCACCGCGGGCCTGCACGAGCGCGTCACGGATTGCGGCGTCGACTATGACATCCGCAGCATGGAAAAGCCGTCGGACCATTGCCCCGTCTGGATCGAGCTGGGCCAATAACTGCGCGTGCGATGCCGCACGCGTGCCGAGCCCAAAACGCATCTTTGCGAGCTGATCGACATCTTCGATCCATCGCAGCCAGCTGTCACATAACGGTAAGCAAAGCGTCTTAATCTCCCCCGCTTCTTTGAAAGTGAGAGTCGTCGCATGACAGCTTCAGCGTCCGCCAGCACCATGAGGAAACGGGCGCTGTGCCTGTGGGTCTTCGGCCTGCTTTGCGCCAGCCCGCTCGCGCTAGGTGAGCCATTGGCTGCGCCTACTGCCAACAGTCCAGTGCTGCGCATACAGGGATCGAATACGGTCGGTGCGAAGCTCGCGCCGATGCTACTGGCCGGTTACTTCGAAGCGCAGGGCCTGAATTCGGTACGGGTCAGCCCAGCCGGCAAAGAGAACGAACAGCGTATCAGTGCCGTCGACAGCTCCGGCCGAACCTATCATGCATTGGTTGCAGCACACGGCACCGGCACCGGGTTCGCCGGGCTCAAGGACGGTTCCTCCGATCTCGCCGCCGCTTCGCGCCCGATCAAGAACAGCGAGCATGCAAGTCTCGCCAGCTTGGGCGATCTACGCAGCGCAGACGCCGAACAAGTGATTGCCATTGACGGATTGGCGATCATCGTCAGCCCGGACAACCCGGTCTCCTCCCTCAGCGTTGAGCAGGTCGCTAGCCTGTTTGCCGGCGAGATTCGTAACTGGAAAGCGCTCGGCGGGAAGGACGTTCCGGTCGAGCTGCATGCACGGGATGATCAGTCGGGCACCTACGACACCTTCAAGGAGCTGGTAATGGGCGTCCAAGTCAAAACACTGGCCGCGGACGCCGTCCGCTATGAATCCAATGATCAGCTTTCGCAGATCGTTAGCAGCCGTCCGGGCGCGATCGGTTTCGTTGGCCTGGCATCGGTAGGCAAAGCCCGCGCGCTGGCGATAGCCGACGGCGATTCTCAGCCTATGCTGCCCAGCAAAGCGTTAGTGGCGACTGAAGATTATCCCTTGTCGCGGCGGCTGTTTTTTTACGCCAATCCGGCGCAGCAGTCGCAGTGGACCCGGACCTTTCTGAGCTTCGTGCACAGCGCCGCTGGCCAGGCCATCGTTGCCAAGTCTGGCTACATCGGACAGGCCATCGACGCGATCAGCCTCTCGCCCTCTCCTGACATGCCGCAGCCGTATCAGACCCTCGCCAGCCAGGCGCAGCGGTTGACGCTGAATTTCCGCTTCGATGAAGGCAGCGCACGGCTGGACAACAAGGCGCAACGTGACGTGGAGCGTCTGATCGACTATCTGCAGAGCACGAACAAAACGATGAGCGCAGCAGTGCTGGTTGGATTCGGTGACGCTCGCGGCGACCCGGCGCGTACCGCTTTGCTCTCCAAACTTCGCGCCATGGCCGTACGTAGAGAGCTTGCTAGAGGCGGGGTACTTGTGAGAGAAATCAACGGCTTAGGAGATTATCTTCCAGTAGCCTCGAATACGCCGAGCGGCCGCATCAAGAACCGCCGCGTCGAAGTATGGGTGTATTGAGCGATCTGGTGCCAGTGCAAGATCGTATCGGTCGATAGCCAGCGGCGTACTGTTACGTCGACGCCAGCACGATTAAGCTCGGACGATTTCCAGCAGCGGAAACGATCATGTATCTGGTTTGTGGCGAAGCCCTGTTCGACGTTTTTGTAGCCCCGGGAGGCGCCCCCCGCAATCGCCTGAGTCTCGACGCGGTGGCTGGCGGCTCCCCCTTTAACGTAGCAGTCGGCCTCTCGCGCTTGGGGACGCCGTCGGCTCTGTTCACTGGCATGTCTCAAGACCACTTGGGCCAGCAACTTCGACAAGTTCTCGAGGACGAAGGGGTCGATAGGCACTATCTGATCGACTTCGATGCACCCACCACACTGGCGATGGTCGCACTGGGCGCCAACGGCTCTCCCGTCTACAGCTTTCGTGGCGAAGGTTGCGCTGATCGCCTGCCACGCGAGGAGCATCTCGCCCCGCTCGGCGAGGAGATCCGCGGCATCCACCTCGGCTCCTACTCGATCGTGACCGCCCCGATCGCCGACACTCTGCTGTCGCTGGTGCGCCGCGAAAACAAGCGCCGGCTCATTTCGCTCGACCCAAACATCCGCCTGAACGTCGAACCGGACCTGGCCCGCTGGCGCGAGCGCGTCGAGGCGATAGCCGCGCTGGCGCATCTCATCAAAGTCAGCGATGAGGATCTGGCTCTGCTCTATCCCGGCGAAGCCCCCGAATCCATTGCCAAGCGCTGGTTGCAAGGAAGCTGTGAACTGGTGGCGCTGACCAGAGGCAGAGAAGGCGCGCAGTTGTTCAGCCGTCGCCATGGCGAGTTTTATGTGACCGCAGTAGCTGTCACCGTGCGCGATACGGTTGGCGCCGGCGATACCTTTCAGGCCGCCCTGCTGAGCTTTCTGCATGACCAGCAGCTGGATACCGCACAAGCGTTGGCGCAGATTCAGCGCGATCAACTACAGGCCTTGCTGGCGTTTGCTGTCCAGGCTGCGGCGATCACCTGCTCCCGTCGCGGCCCGGATCTACCCTACCGATACGAAATTGTCTGACAGGTTGGCCGCAACAGCACGAACGTCTATAACCCCAAGGGGACAAGAATAAGGGCGACGGAACCAGGCATGAAAGCGTTGAAGATCTCCGACCCATCCTACGAACTGATGGATGATCACCATGGCAACTCACTGATCTACCGAGAGCATGGCTTTCCCTGTCCGCTTGTGCGCTGGCACAACCACAAGGAATACGAACTGCACCTGATCGTAGCCAGCTCAGGGAAGGTGTTCGTCGGAGACTACGTCGGCAATTTTGGTCCCGACAGCCTGTTTCTCACCGGGCCAAATCTGCCACATAACTGGATCAGCCAGGTCGACGAAGGTGAGGTCGTCGCCAAGCGGGACATGCTGGTTAACTTCACCGATGAATTATTCGAAGCAGGCCATAACGTCTTTTCCGAATTACGCAGCCTGACACCAATGCTCGAACGTTCGCGCTACGGGATCGAGTATCGCTGCCCTCACACCATTGCCGAGGCCAGCAGACTGATGCACCGGGTTGCTGACAGCCGCGGTGCCACCCGCCTCGGCTATTTCCTGATCATGCTGGAGCTGCTCGCCAGCTGCGATGACTACCAGCTGCTCTCCGGCGCTACCTCGGCACAGCTCGGCGACGAACACCATGCCGATCGAACCAACATGGCGGTCAATTACATCTTCGACAACTACATGCGTGAGCTGCCTCTCGAGGAAGTCGCCGGTCATCTGGGTATGAAACCCACGTACTTTTCCCGTTTTTTTAAACGTGCCACTGGCCGTTGCTACGTCGAGTTCGTCAACAGTCTGCGCATCAGCAAATCCTGCGAGTTGCTGCTCGATCACGACAAGCCGGTCACTGATGTCTGCTTCGAGTCAGGCTTCAACAACCTGTCCAACTTCAACCGCCGCTTCCAGCAACTAAAGGGCATGACGCCGTCCTGTTATCGCCGCCTGGTGGAGCAGCGACTGACCGAGCAGAACCTCGCCAGCTGATACGCATCCTCGCTCCCTGCCGCAACAAAGATGACGTTACGCTTCGCCCTTTCCGCTTATGTCGACCGCAGCCTTGGCACAGCTGCGCCGCTTCGCGGTGCGCGGATGTGCTCGTCTCTTACCTTTAGCCACTGATGAAGGAGTGCAAAAAAGTACCAGACGACGTGCAGTCAGGGCTTTGTGACCTGACATCCCTGGCGTTGTAATGCTCGTGAGCCGCTCGTACGGCAGTAAGCGAGCAACAACAAAAACAATAAGTGCTTCCGCCCTCCGGCTGCGGAAGAGGAGCCCTAGATGAAACTCGCAAAATTGCTGATCGGAACCACCTGCATCGCAGTAATCGGCGCGACGCAAGCCGCCGAGACCCTGACCGTCGCCACCGTCAACAACGCTGACATGATCCGTATGCAGCGCCTGTCCAAGACCTTCGAAGAACAGCATCCCGACATTGACCTCAATTGGGTCGTACTGGAAGAAAACGTCCTGCGCCAGCGCCTGACCACAGACATTGCCACGCAGGGCGGTCAGTTCGACGTCCTCACCATCGGCATGTACGAGGCCTCGCTCTGGGGCGACAAAGGCTGGTTGGCCCCCATGACCGACCTTCCTGACAACTACAACCTCGACGATATCTTCCCCTCGGTGCGCGAGGGCCTTTCGGTCGATGGCACCCTCTATGCCCTGCCGTTTTATGCCGAAAGTTCGATGACCTACTACCGCACCGATCTGTTCGAACAGGCCGGACTGGACATGCCGGAGCACCCGACCTGGACGCAGATGGCTGAATTCGCCGAGAAGCTGCACAAGCCAGGCGAAGAGCAATACGGCATCTGCCTGCGCGGCAAGGCTGGTTGGGGCGAGAACATGGCACTGGTCACCACCGTGGCCAATTCGTTTGGCGCGCGATGGTTCGATGAAAAATGGCAGCCCGAATTCAACGGGCCGGAATGGACCAAAGCCGCCAATTTCTACGTCGACCTGCTAAGCAAATATGGCCCACCAGGCGCATCCAGCAACGGCTTTAACGAAAACCTGGCGCTGTTCAATAGTGGCAAGTGCGCCATGTGGGTGGATGCCACCGTCGCCGGCTCGTTCGTTACCGACGCTTCACAGAGCAAGGTTGCTGAGAAAGTCGGCTTCACCTTCGCGCCACAGCAGACGACCGACAAAGGCTCAGCCTGGCTCTACTCCTGGGCGTTGGCCATTCCAACCAGCTCGCAGAAAAAAGACGCTGCCAAAACCTTCGCCGCTTGGGCCACTTCCCAGTCTTACGCTGACCTGGTGGCCAAGACCGACGGCGTCACCAACGTGCCGCCGGGCACCCGGGAGTCCACCTACAGCGAGGAATACATGGCGGCCGCCCCCTTTGCCAAGATCACCCTTGAATCGCTGAAGCAAGCTGATCCGGCCTCACCATCCGCAAAACCGGTGCCTTATGTCGGCATTCAATTGGTGACTATCCCCGAGTTCCAGGCCATTGGCACACAGGTCGGCAAGATGTTCTCCGCCGCGCTCACCGGGCAAATGCCAGTCGAACAGATGCTGACGGCTGTGCAGCAAACGACCACGCGTGAAATGAAGCGCGCCGGCTACCCGAAGTAGACCGACAGTAGGCATCCCACCGGACAGGGCTCAGCTGAGCCCTCATGGCCTTCTTTCAGCCGGAGCACGCCCATGGCTACCACGACCACAGCCTTGCCCAAGGCCCCTGTTACCGATACGGCAAGCGAGTCGAACGAGCGCAAGCCGCGCCGGTTCGCACCCAGCTGGTTCCTCGTCAGCCCGTCCGTTGCGCTGTTACTGCTGTGGATGCTGGTACCGCTGTCGATGACGGTCTATTTTTCGGTGATCCGCTACAACCTGCTCTATCCCGGTGAAAATGGCTTCGTAGGGCTGGAGAACTTTCACTACTTCCTGACCGATGCGGGCTTCATGCCCGGCATGATCAACACCTTGCTGCTGGTCGGCAGTGTGCTGCTGATCAGCGTCGTGCTCGGTGTGCTGATCTCCGCATTGCTGGAGGCGGCGGATTTCGCCGGCCGCGGCATCGTTCGCGTTCTGCTGATTTCGCCGTTCTTCATCATGCCGACCGTCAGCGCCCTGGTTTGGAAAAACCTGATCTACCATCCGGTATCCGGCATCCTCGCCGCAGTCTGGAAGTTCTTCGGGGCGCAGCCGATTGACTGGTTGGCCCAACACCCGCTGCTCTCGATCATCATCATCGTGTCCTGGCAGTGGCTGCCCTTCGCGATCCTCATTCTGATGACCGCCATGCAGTCTCTGGATCAGGAGCAGAAGGAAGCCGCTCGCCTCGATGGGGCCGGCCCGGTCGCCATCTTCTGGCACCTGACATTGCCGCACCTGGCGCGCCCCATTGCCGTGGTGGTGATGATCGAGACCATTTTTCTGCTTTCCGTCTTCGCCGAGATCTTCACCACCACCAGTGGTGGTCCCGGCTACGCCTCCACGAACCTTGCTTACCTGATCTACACCCAGGCACTGCTGCAATTTGACGTTGGCATGGCATCAGCCGGCGGCCTGATCGCAGTGGTTATTGCAAATATCGCGGCGATCATCCTGGTGCGGATGCTCGGCAAGAATCTCACCGAAAAATACTGAGGACAGACCGATGCTGACGCTCAAACAAAGTCGCCGCATCAATACGCTGGTGGTAGGGATGTTCGCTTGGGCTATCGCGTTGCTGCTGTTCTTTCCGATCTTCTGGATGCTGCTGACCAGCCTCAAGACCGAGATTGACGCCTTCGCGACGCCGCCACAGTTCATCTTTACGCCAACGCTGGAGAACTACCTGGAAATCCAGGACCGCAGCGGCTACTTCAGGTACGCCTGGAACTCGGTAACCATTTCCTTCGGTGCAACCGCGCTGGGCATGCTGATCGCCATCCCCGCGGCCTACTCCATGGCCTTCTACGAGACCAAGCGGACCAAGGGCACACTCTTGTGGATGCTCTCGACCAAGATGCTGCCGCCAGTGGGCGTGCTGGTGCCGATCTATCTGCTGGCCAAGCAGTTCGGCCTGCTCGACAGCCGCACGGTACTGATCGTCATTTACACGCTGATCAACCTGCCGATTCTGGTGTGGATGATTTACACCTACTTCAAGGACATCCCTCGCGACATTCTCGAAGCGGCCCGAATGGACGGGGCCACGCTGATGCAGGAAATGGTTCGCGTGCTCCTGCCGATCAGCAAAGGCGGCCTCGCTTCCACCATGTTGCTGTCGCTGATCCTGTGCTGGAACGAGGCCTTCTGGTCGCTGAACCTCACATCGTCCAATGCCGCCCCGCTGACTGCCCTGATCGCCTCCTACTCCAGTCCCGAAGGGCTGTTCTGGGCCAAGCTTTCGGCCGTATCCACCCTCGCCTGCGCACCCATCCTGATATTCGGCTGGATCAGTCAGAAACAGCTGGTCCGTGGCCTGTCGTTCGGCGCGGTCAAGTGACGCCGACGAGCCAAAAAGAACAATAGAGGATTCGAACATGGCAGATCTGAAAGTCCACAACCTGAAGAAAAACTTCGACGGCAACGACATCATCAAGGGCATCGATCTGGATATCCGCGACCGGGAGTTCGTCGTTTTCGTCGGCCCGTCCGGCTGCGGCAAGTCCACGCTGCTGCGCCTGATTGCGGGATTGGAGGAAGTCAGCAGCGGGAAAATCGAACTTGATGGCCGTGACATCACCGATCTCAGCCCGGCCAAGCGTGACCTGGCCATGGTCTTCCAGACCTACGCGCTGTATCCGCACATGACGGTGCGGAAAAACATGTCCTTCGCGCTCGACCTGGCGGGGGCAGACAAAAAAGAAGTCGCCAGCAAGATCGAAGCGGCAGCGCGCACTCTGGAGCTGGAGCCGTTGCTCGAACGCAAACCGCGACAGCTATCCGGTGGTCAGCGCCAGCGTGTCGCGATTGGTCGCGCCATCGTGCGCAATCCCAAGGTGTTTCTCTTCGACGAACCGCTGTCGAACCTCGACGCGGCACTGCGTGTGCAGATGCGCCTCGAGCTGTCGCGCCTGCATCAAGAGCTGCAGGCCACGATGATCTACGTGACCCACGATCAGGTCGAAGCCATGACCCTCGCCGACAAAGTCGTGGTGCTCAACGGCGGGCGCATCGAGCAGGTCGGCTCGCCCATGGA